>Ga0304729_1000051_pt1 | contig 81729 bp, 122 predicted proteins | sample C_131016_MF_Meta_FD_190475 | JGI IMG/M metagenome (GOLD analysis project Ga0304729, IMG submission 190475) | Freshwater microbial communities from Lake Croche, Canada to study carbon cycling - C_131016_MF_MetaG (v2) (version 2) | ecosystem: Environmental > Aquatic > Freshwater > Lake | place... | reverse complement strand
TAGAAGGAAAAGTGCGAAATGCTGTAGATACCGGATTAACTGTTAACGAGGCAGATAGACGCTATAAAGCAGCAAAGAATAACGCTCAAAGACACGATGCCACAATTCAAGTTAAAGGCGGGGCTATAAGAAGAGCCCGTAACGGTGAGTCTATGGACTTAATTATTGGCGTTAACCCAGATAGGAATAAATAATGGAGCCTAAAGATAAACAGCTAGACCCTAAGCGTAATTCGTTACCAAGCAAGTGTGATACTTGCGGTGGCGGCTTCCACAACGGTTTTTATGGACACCCTACGACTTGCGACGACTGCATTGTAGAAGCTGAAGAAAAGGATAAGAAATAATGCCCTTTAAAGGAAGACAATTTAAAGGCTTAACGCCTGAGCAGAAAAAATCTGCTCGTACTGCTCAAGGTGGAGAATACCGTGTAACTCAAGGGCATTTAGCTTCTGAATCTTTAAGTCCATCTACTACAAGCGGTAGAAAGAAAGTTGTTGACACTGCGATGTCAACCAATAAGAGAGAACTTGAGAACTTTCGCAATTCTGGTAAAAGTGTTAAAGACCTTGACCGAATGTATAAAACAACTGGTAAAACAGTAGAAGCTAGTGGTGGGGCCATTGCTCGTATTAGAGCCGGCGAACCTGCTAGGTATGATAAGGGTAGATAATGGCTGAAAAGAAAAAAGCAACCGCAAGTAAGGCTAAGACAAAGGCTGGTACTACTAAAGACGGTAAAAAAGTTTATGGCCCGTTTAAAGGCTCTGCTAAGAACGGTGGACGTCCTATGATGTCTGTCGTGAACAAAGATGGTTCTCGTACATCTATTGACGCTGCTAAGTACAAGTACGAGAAGAAAACAGGCAAGAAGTTGCCTAAAGGTACCGACGTTGATCACAAGGACAACAACCATTCTAATGACAGCATGTCTAACCTTCGCCCTATGAAGCACGGTAAGAACACTGCTAAAGAGAACAAGCGTCGTGCAGGTAAGAAAGAGAATGAAAAGTAATGGCAAGTAAAAAACCTAAAACCTCTAAAACCCCTAAGACTTCTACGCCTTCTAGGGAGGCCGGTCTAAAGATAATGTCGTCAAGCTGTGGCTGCACTTACCTAGGCGATGGTAGGCATATTGGTGGAGACTTTATTCCGCCAGGTACAGATAGCAAACAGCAAACATCTCACTGCGGTAAAATGGGCGGCAGCTCGGGTCCTTGCGACTTCTTGTAAAATAATTCGGTTTAGATAAGAAATCTGAAACAACTCACGCCATACTTATTACTATGGCGTTCCGATCAAGCGTCTTTAAATCTATCTCTAGAGAAAGTACAAATCAATGGCAAACAACCTAGGTGACCTTCAGGACAGCGGTACGCTAGTCCAAAACACCAATGCAATTGTGAACGGTGCCACTACAAACAGCACTAGCGTCATCATTGCCACAGCTAACCCTTACATATTCGTTGGTCAGACCGTAACTGGTTCTGGTATCCAAAACGCTAACGGTATCACAGGAGCTACTAAAGTCACAGCAATTAGCGCTGATGGACTAACCCTAACCCTTAGCAACCCTGCAACTCTTGTAGACAAGGTGACTCTTGTCTTCCTATCTGTTTACGCACCTACTGCTACTACTACTGTAAACGGTGCTATCTCAAGCGCAACTAACTCAGTTACTATTGTTGCTAACACCCTAATTGCTGTTGGTCAGCTTGTTTCTGGTGTCGGTATCAACGCAGCTACTGCTACAACAGCTAACACTGTAAATAACAACGCTACCTCCACTACCTTGGTTCTTAACGCTGCTACTTCTGCGGCAGTTGCAGACAAGGCTGTTCTAGTGTTCTGGAACTTGGCTAACGCTAACATCGGTACTGACTTTGTATGGGGTAACTATGCAATTCAGCCAAACGATGACCGTGCAACCACTCCTGCTGGTAACTTTGTTGCTTCTGGTGTTACAACTGCAAAAATTACAGATGCATCTAGCACTGGTAAGATTACTACTTTTACAACTGACGTAGCCCACGGTATTTCGGCAGGTCAGTACGTAAACACCGGTATCTATGCTATTGGTGGTACAGTTGCTGTTCCAACAGCGGGTACAACAGTATCAGCTACTACAGGTACTTCTACTTCAGTAACTCTTGCTGCTGCTACTCCAACCGCTGACACTACTCAGGGAACTGTAACTCTAGCCACTTCTGCTGCCCACAATATCAGCGTTGGTGAACTAGTAACTATCTCAGGTGGTTTGACTACAGCCGCTGTTTACAACGGTACTTTCACAGCTTTGACTGGTACAACTGGTAGCACACTAGTAGTTGCTAACGCTACTGCTGCTGTTGCTTCACCTGCTGCAACAACTACAGCTTGTACTCTTGCTGTTAACCACTTCGATGTTAAAGAAGCTCTTGTATTATCCGCTACAACAACTAGCCCTTATACATTTACAATTGCTCAAGCGCTTTCAAACATCAACGCAGTTGCTCCTACAGGTAAGACCGCTTCTCTTGAAGTTGTTTATGACTCAAGCTGGTCAGCTACTACTAAGGCACAGAGCTCACGTCTAGCTGTTTCTAAGCTTACTGACAGCGCAAGCAAAGACAGATTCGTAATTAGCAACACTGTAAACGGAAACTCTCTAGAGACTCCAATTGACGGTGCTCTTCTTGTAGATTCAGGTTTCTACGGTTTCCCTAACTTCAACACTGGTAAGTACTCGGCTTCAGCCGCTACTGTTGGTGGAAGCACAGGTAACTCATATATCGTAGTAACTTGCCCAAACAACTTTGCTGAGACCCTAACTCTAGGTACAAGCACAGTAAACGTAACTGGTTTCAACAACACTGCTCTAACTACAGCCCTAACTGGTGCAACCGTTGTTTCAGCTACTTCTGACTACTTTGTAGTTGCAGGTACTAACGCGCTTCTAGGTACAACCGTAACAGGAACCGCTCTAGTACAGGTTGTTGGCTGGGGTATTGCAAACTACAACGTAACTGCCGTTACTGTTGATGGTACTACTAACACCACTTACATCTACACTGCACAGAACAACTTGCAAAAGGGTGACAAGGTTACAATTACTGGTTTGGTTAGCAACGCTACATTGAACCCTAACATCAGCAACGTAACTGTGGCTTCTGCAACTGCTACTAGCTTTACAGTAACTGGTCAGACTGCTTCAACTGTTAGCTACGGATTTACTGGTCAGGTTGGTAAAGCAGAATACACAAACGCTTTGGCTAACGTGGATGGTGCTTTCGCTACAGGTACTTTTGGTTACCTAGTTCCTAGCGTAATTGGTAAGTATGACGCTTTGGCAAACGACGCCCTAAAGGACCGTGGTTTTGTACAAAGCGCTGGTTCAACCACATCATCAAGCTCTAACGCAGTTGGTGTAAGCTCTGTAGCCCGTACTGCTGGTAGCACCTTGGCTGTTCTTACAAACAGCACCAGCACGGACTTCACCAACATCGTTGTAGGTGACGTTTTGACAGTATCTAGCTCATCACTTGCAGGTCTTGTAAACGCACTTGATTACCAGGTCGTAGCCAAGATTGACGCTAAGAACGTTGTAGTTAACTCAGGCTCTAGCGTAGTACTTTCATCAGGTACCCTAACCCTAACCCCACGTGTTGGTACAGTCCACGCTCAGCAGTATGCTGCTGGTACTGCGCGTACAACTACTGCAATTACTACTGGCCTCTGGGCTTAATAGTTAAATAGAAAAGCCCCAGTCGTTTGGCTGGGGTTTTTTTATTTAAACTGCTAAACTTAAAAAAAAGGAATAGGATTTAATTATGGCTGATAATATTGAAAAATCTGCTGCCGAAGCTATGGCAGGCTCACAAAGTAAAGGCACCAGTTACTTAAAAGATTTGCTTAAATTTAGTACTTTGTCTGGTAATAACCGGAATAACTCTGGATCAAACTCAGGTAGTTCATCTTCTAGCTCTAGCTCTACAGTAGGTGGGCAAGGCACAACCGGTAATGGCTGGACTGCTGAAGACTATAAGAACCACAATGAGTATAAAGAGAACGAAAATCGAAGACTCAATGAGACTGCGGATAATGATGTTACAAGACATGTTACAAAAAGCTCTCATGATATTACCCTAGATAACGCATCCAAAGACGCTGAATTTACACGTCAAAATACTTCTAAAGACCTAAAGCACCTTCGCAAAGAGTCCCAAAGAAACAATGATGTTACTCGTAATAACACGATACTTGAAAACGCAAAAAACAACGGCCAAGTATCTAGCATAGATGTGGACCACAAAAGTGGACGCCAACAGATTAGATTTAACGACTCTCCGGTTAGAGAAACTAACCCTGGAAATGGCGCAGGTAACCAAGGCGGAAGCACACAGCAAGGTCAACCTGGCGGTAAAAGAGCTCCTGCTGGTAAACGTAAGCCTAGAGAAAAAAGTCCTTTTGAAACTCGTTATCGTGATGAAGACGCTAAAGGAAGCCAAGATTACTTGGGCACTACCTTGACCGCAAAAGACTGGGCCGTAATTGACAAAAAAGAACGTAGAGATGTTGCTAATAGTTACGTTACTAAAGGCGATAAGCTAACTCCAGCGCAAAAACGTCAAAATACTGCTGCTAGGTCATACGCAACTCCTTTTAAGCCAGGCACTACTGCCGGACAAGCTAAGACTGCTGCAACTAAACCTCGTGGAAAAAAGGCTTAAAGTAGATATACGTCGTAAAGGGCCTTTAGCGGCTCGTACAGGCGCTATAACCTCTACTGACGTATACGAACGTGATGCACGCCCTGTAGGGCGCTCTAGAGAGTTTACAGACGCGCTTATGCGTGCTGGAGACTCTGCGATTGCCGGTATTCCTACTCACATGAAAGAGTGGGGAAGATGGCGAACGTAAAACGTAAAACAGAGTTTAAAAAAGAAGCACAGTTTAAGCCTGTGCAAATAAATGATACGCGCTTTGGTATTCGTAAAATATATCTGAATCAATCGGAAAAGCCACAAACTTTTTCATACGCTAATCCCGGCCGTAGCTGGTGGGGAACCAGATAATAGGAACTTATGTCTACCGACCAATTAATTGCCCTTATTGCTACCCTCTGTACTATTCTTAGCTTAGGTGGCTTCGTTGTTGCCCGTTTAGTTAAGGGTTATACGTCTGAGATAGTGAGCACTCTTGTAAAAGACTATTTGTCAGAACTTAAGCCAAATCACGGTTCATCTCTTAGGGATGACATTATTTGCATAAAAACTGACTTGACTAGCCTCAAAGTAGATGTTGCTACTTTAGAGGGTAAGTTTGACCAACACATCGCAGAGAACCTGTCTTAACTCTGGTATCATAGTTTAATGCGAATCATTAAACATCAAGCTTATCAAGGGCATCCAGTCCCTAAACATGTCTATTATGTAAACCCTGATGAAACTCCGTTTGACTATGGGGTACTTGATGAACCTGAAAGGGTATATGAAGACGATGAGCTTGTAGATGATTCTGAAGAAGAGGTCGAAGAATAATGGCTAATAAAAGTAATAATCCTTGGAGTAATAGAAGAAGAGCCGAAGCGCAAACAGCTGGCAATGACCAAACTAAAAACACTAAATATTGGTTAGATGTGCTTACGGATGAAGAAAACCCTGATGTTGATGGCCCAAATGATGACAAGTTTGAAGTAGATACTCAAACTAGTTTTCCGTCTCTTACTGCCACCTCATCTACTAACCCAGAAAAACCAAGAACTGTAAAAGCCGGATATGACTTTAATGAAGAAAAGTTAATAGTCGTATTTAGAGATGGAACTTGGTGGGAGTATCGCGGAGTATCTGAGTTCATATGGTATGATTTTTTATCGTCTGAATCTAAAGGTAGATTTCTTAGGCAATCAGGCCTTGACCAGTGGGCAGATATGGGCCCAGTTGATATCAATGCTATGCCTAAACACCGCAGAGTCCAGATGACAGAGATGAAAAATTTCTTAGATTATACGTACGATAAAAAGGATAAATAAATTGCAATCATTCGGTTCACTATATGTTGATACTATTAAATTAAAGCACCCAGTTTTTCCCCTGTTTGAATGGGGCTGGAGTCAAGAAACTGAATACCCATTTAGAGCAAGTAAAACTTGCCTAGTGGTTTGGGTACCGTTTGCTCCGCGAGGTTATGCTTTTGGTATTTGGGGTAGTTCTGTTGATGAAGACGAAGCACTAGGCAAGGTGCTACGTAAACTTGATACTCCTAGCGAGGAAATCAAGAAATGGTAAGTTTTAAGAAAAAACGTTGGAATAAACCATTTCCAGAAAAGATTTCTAAACGCGTATCTAGGATTCCTAGCGCAGACCTTATAACTTGGGCAGATCAAACTTTATATGAATTAGGCCGTTTAATTAGCATTTATCAAAGAGTTCGCACACCAGAAGCTTTAAAAGAGCTGGTGATTAGCGCAGAAGCGTTCCATGCGGTCGTAGAGGAATTGAATAAAAGAACAAATACTACTTTATAAAGTTTAATGCTTATTTGTGATAGTATTGTTAAGCCAACCTTCCTTCTCTCCCGTATGGCACTTAGTAACCCTGAGTCATAACGGCTCAGGGTTACTTTACTTTAAGGCGATATATGAATAACGACGACGAATTTTACGAAGATGAAGAACTTGAAGAACATGAAGATTCGGGCGATTCTGAGTTTGAAGAATATGATGATGGCTTAGATGAGCTATCGCGTGAGTTTGTAGACCAGTTAATCGATAAGATTATGATCTTTATGACTGCTCTTGTAGGTCATCCACTTCGCCCTTATCAGCAACCATTAGCTCGCCGTATTATCGAATCAGTAGTAATTAATGAGGGTGAGGAAATCACTGCCCTTGCTTCTCGTCAGTCAGGTAAGTCTGAGACTGTTGCCGATACTGTAGCCGCGTTAATGGTTATTCTTCCACGCCTTGCCAAAATGTACCCTGATTTGTTGGGCAGGTTTAAAGATGGCCTATGGGTAGGTTTGTTTGCCCCTGTTGAAGGTCAGGCTGAAACCTTGTTCTCCCGCGTTATCTCACGCCTTACTAGTGAACACGCCCTTGCTGTTTTGGAAGACCCTGAGATTGATGATGAGGCTAAAAAGGTTGCTGGTGTAACTAAACAAGTTAAGCTCCTTAACTCAGGCTCATCAGTCATGATGATGACAGCTAACCCTAGGGCCAAGATTGAGTCTAAAACTTTCCATCTTATTGTTATTGATGAGTGTCAGGAAGCAGATGACTTTATTGTGGCTAAGTCAATTGGTCCTATGCTTGCGTCTACTAACGGTACTATGGTTAAAACCGGTACCCCTACCACGCACAAAAATAATTTCTATAGGGCTATCCAATTGAACAAACGCCGTTCTACTGGCCGTGGTGGAAAGCAAAATCACTTCCAATGGGACTGGCGTGACGTAGCTAAAGTTAGTGATGAGTACGGTAAGTTCGTTCGTAAAGAGATGCTTCGTATTGGCGAAGATTCTGACGAGTTCCAGATGGCTTATAACTGTAAGTGGCTTCTAGAACGCGGTATGTTTGTATCATCTACCGTTATGGACCAACTGGGAGATACTTCTCAAAAAACTGTAAAAGCGTGGCACCGTACCCCAGTTATCGTAGGTATTGACCCAGCCCGTAAGATGGACTCCACAGTAGTTACTGTTATCTGGGTAGATTGGGATAGGCCTGATGAGTTTGGGTATTATGACCACCGTATCCTTAATTGGCTTGAGATACAAAATGACGACTGGGAGGACCAGTATTTTCAAATTGTAAGTTTTCTTGAGAACTACAACATTCTGTATGTAGGTGTGGATGCCAACGGTGTTGGAGATGCGGTAGCCCAGCGCCTTCGTTTGCTATTGCCTAGAGCAGAAGTTATATCTGTTGGTAGTAGCCAGCCAGAGCAATCTAAACGTTGGAAGCACCTTAAGACCCTTATTGAACGCCGTCTTATTGGTTGGCCAGCTCACGCTGAAACTCGTAGGTCACGTTCTTGGAAGCGTTTTTACCAACAGATGACTGACCTTGAAGTTAAGTTCCAAGGCCCTAACTTCCTTGCTCATGCTCCAGAAGAAGCCCATGCCCATGATGACTATGCCGACAGTTTGGCTATTGCTATCAGCCTAACACTCGATTTAACTATGCCTTCTGTAGAAGTAACTTCTTCACCATTTTTCAGATAAATTACGTTTATCCTGCAAAAAGTCGGTTTTAGTATAAAACTTGTATAGAGGCCTCAACCTTTATTAGGAGATATTAATGTCAATTGCACCAGACCCAAAATTCCCAGAACGCGCTCCAGTCACTTACGACCGTAAGATGTCTCCAGCAGTTCCTGGTCAGCGTGGACCTCTTCGTTTTGAAGAAGGTATCGGAACTGACACAGACGTACCAGACGAGTTTATGCTCGGAGCTCAGCAGGGGTACACTCCAGCTGCTGGTCGTCCAAACCGCAACGCCGCTGTACACACCAAGACTGCTGAAGAAACCATGAGCGAACGTGCTCACGTTGGTTCAGCTGCATGGGTGGAAGCACCAGATTACCTAAGTGAATTCTCGGGCTCTGCCTTTGAAGACCACGGCTCAAACGTTATTGAAACTGTTACTCGTAGCGGTTCACGTCAACAGCATCCAAACCCTGCTCAGGTTCAGGACTAGGTAAAAAACTCTTAGGCTACCTCGCATACCACTGATGATGGGATGCGAGGTGGTTTAAGTACTTTTAAGGCGGTGAATTATGGCTCTCATTAAGGGTCAAGAAGTAAAAGAGACGCCACATCAATACCCCACAAATCCACGTCTCTGGAACTTAATTACTACTCAAGCAAGAACTCGTTTCTCTAAGTATCCTTCCCCGGCCGCTGCTCACTGGGTGCACACCAAATATATTCAACTTGGCGGTCAATTCGTTGACTCTAAAAAAGATGTTGACCCGCGTATGCGTGACCGTGCTCAAGAAGAGATGGACAAAAAAGAAGAGCAACAAAAAGCCTCTGTACGCAAAGATGTAAATAAGAAAGTAACTAAAAAGGTTACTAGGCCAATTGCTAAATAGTAATACCGTAAAAAAATAAGTGGATTATGCGTTACACTATAACTATCACTAAACTTACTGAAGGCGCTTTATAGCATGTCGATTGACTTTTCCCCACCGTCATATAGAGCCGCATCGTCTGACCTTACAATCAGCATTTCCCCTCTGGGCCTTGTAGAGCTTGCTGATGAGGAGTTTGAAGTACACGGTCCTCGTTTAAACCGTTACTCACTTAACTGGGCTATGTACCTTGGCCACCACACTTCTTTTCGCCGTCAAGCCGGTGAGCCATCTATTGTATTGAATTATTACCGTGCTATTACGGACTTTATTATTAACTTCACATTTAGCAAGGGTGTACAATTCCGTAGCGCTAAAGCTACCGAAGCTATTGTGCCTACGCTACTTGAGCGTGTTTGGGAAGTAGATAATAATAAAGCCACTGTACTTTGGGAAATTGGCCAACAGGGCGGTGTATCTGGAGATTGTTTTATTAAAGTAGCTTATGAAGAAGGTTATGAAGACCCTGCTGGTGGTATCCATCCAGGCCGTGTTCGTGTTCTTCCACTTAACTCCTCTTTTGCCTTTCCTGAGTTTCACCCTCACGACCGTGAGCGCTTAATCAGATTTAAGCTTAAGTATCGTTTCTGGGGCACATCTTTAGAAGGTACTCGCCAGGTTTATACCTATACTGAGATTCTTACTGATGACACCATTGAAGAGTACATCAATGACGAGATGATTGACTCTCGCCCAAATCCATTGGGTGTTATTCCTGTTATCCATATTGCTAACGTTCGTGTATCAGGTTCTCCTTGGGGTCTATCTGACTGTAATGAAATGATTAGCATTAACCGTGTTTATAACGAAACTGCCACAGATATTGCAGATATTATCAATTACCACTCAGCTCCTGTTACCGTGATTATTGGTGCTAAAGCTTCTCAATTGGAGAAGGGCGCTAATAAAGTTTGGGGTGGTCTACCAAAGGATGCTAAAGTTGAAAACCTTGAAGGTGGAGGCCAAGGTCTAAAGGGCGCTATGGAGTTCATGGACCGCCTAAAGAAAGCCATGCATGAAATGACTGGTGTGCCTGAGACCGCTCTAGGTCAAGCACAGCCTATTTCTAATACTTCTGGTGTTGCGCTTTCTATTCAATTCCAGCCTTTGATGAACCGTTACCACCAAAAGATTGTTCAATATGCCCATGGACTAGAGCGTGTTAATGAACTTATCCTTCGTACTCTTGCATTTAAAGAGCCTGAAACATTCTCGTATGACCCAAATACAGAAGGTACCCCTGAGCCAGACCAAGTTATTCAACTAGACCCTGCTGACCCAGAAACTTACCGAACTTACTGCCATTTCCCTCCACCACTGCCTCTAGATAAGCTAATCGTATTGAACGAAATTCAGTCATTGCTATCGCTTGGTTTGCAGTCTAAAGAAGGCGCTTTGCGTGAGCTTGGTGAAGAGTTCCCTGCGGCAGTGCTTCAAGAAATTCGTAAAGAACTTATTGATGACGCAGTTGCTGATGGTGCGCTACGCCTTGTACAAACTGAAATTGACCAAGAGATTATGGCTATGACAGGCCAAATGGCTCCGCCTGATGGAACTACTGGAGGTGGCGGTGCTACTCCAGGTGCAGGTGCCGCGGGCCCTGCTGCTGGAGCACAACCACCAGTTGCTGGTCCTGCATTAGACCCAGAGACTATGGGTAACCTACAACTTGGCGAAGCAGAACTACGAAACCGCTTGGTCACAGAAGCTTACGGAACAAAATTACCTACTAAGAATGTTCCGCAAGATTATCAAAAATAATTTTGATTTAGCAACAAAAACGCTATATAAAGCGTAAAACTTAATATTAGAACATAACGTGCGGCTACATGTGCTACGTGTCGAAAGACATATTCGGAAAACGCCCTATAAAACTAAGGATATAAATGAGTACAGCAGAATCAACACCGAATGCAGAAGCCTTCCAGGCTGAAGCAGGAACAGCTCCAACAGTAGCAACGCCTGACGCTAATGCGTCAATTGCTACGTCAGTATCTTCTACTGAAGTACCTGCAACAAATGCCAGAGTCTACACAGACGAGGACTTGTCTAAGGTTCGTACACAGGAAAAAGATAAGCTTTATCCGCAAATCGATTCACTAAAAGCAGAACTCGCAGAGATTAAACGTCAACGTGAAGAAGAGCTTGCAGCGAAGCGTGCGGAAGAAGAGGCCCGTGCCGCTGAAGAGCGCGTAAAGGCCGAAGCTGATATGGACATTCGTGACCTTCTTAAACAGAAGGAAGGCGAGTGGCAGGAGCAATTGGAGCGTGAGCGTCAAGAACGTGAACGCGCATTTGCACTATTCGAGCGTGAAAAAAACTATGCTGAACTAACCAGTTACAAGCAGCAATTGCTTGAAACTGAGCGGGATAATATTATTCCCGAATTGTTGGACCTTGTAGCGGGTAACACCCCGGAAGAGGTCTCCGCGAGTGTTGAAGGTTTGAAAGAACGTTCAGCTCGTATCCTTGATTCGGCACAGGCAGCGATGCAGAATGCCCGCAAGGAAATGACGGGTAGTCGGGTAACCGCGCCACCCACCGGACCATTGGATATCAATTCGGAACAACGTACACTCACGGCTCAAGAAATTGCAGCCATGCCGATGAACGAATATGCACAATATCGTCAACGTCTTCTAAGCGATAAAGCTCGAGGACGCGGACAGGGTTTGTTCGGGAACCCATAAAACTAATAACGTCAATTTAATTTAGGAGCCCACACAAATGGCATCAGGTATTACGGGAACCGGCAATCTAGCTGCCGCCCCAACCTCGTACTCAGGTACAAACACCCAGCTAACTCAGGCGATTCAGCAAATCTGGTCAAAGGAAATCCTTTTCCAGGCTATGCCAATCCTTCGCTTTGAGCAGTTCGCAGTTAAGAAGACAGAACTTGGTGTTGCACCAGGTCTTCAGATTAACTTCCTGCGTTACAACAACCTAGGCTTCGCTTCGGCGCTTGTTGAAGGTGTTCGTATGCAGACCAACGCACTAACAGCACAGCAGTTCTCAATCACAGTATCAGAGCACGGCTACGCACTTGCAGTTTCAGAGCTATTGCTAAACGCATCTTTCGATGACGTTATGGCTTCAGCTTCTCGTCTGCTTGGACGTAACATGGCTCTATACCTAGACAAGCTAAGCCGCGACACTTTGTACGGTGCAACATCTCAAATCTGGGGTGAAGACCGCACAAACATGACCGCTATAACTAACGGAACTGGTAACTTCAACCAGTACGGTTATGGTACAAACGGTACAAGCAACGCTGGTATGACTGGTAACTATCACTTGACTCCACGTACCGTTAAGGACGCAGTCGAGAACCTATCAACCAAGAACATTCCAAGACTAGGCGAAACCTATGTTGCATTCGTTCACCCTCACCAGTCACGTCGTCTACGCGACACTGCTGAGTTCATCGAAGTAACTAAGTACGCTGCTCCTGGTAACTTCATGCTAGGTGAAATCGGTCGTCTATATGACACCGTGTTCATCGAAACAACACAGGTCCGTAAGGTAACTAACGGTGCTGGTTCTGGTTGGACTGTTGACACAGCTGTTTCTAACCCAGTTCCTGCTGCCGGTGGTGGTTATGTAGCTCCTGCTGAATGGACCGGTAACGGTAACCAGGATCGCTATGACGCTATCTTCATTGGAGATAACGCATTCGGACACGCTATCTCACTTCCAGTTGAGCTTCGTGACGGTGGTATTCTAGACTTCGGTCGTGAACACGCACTAGCATGGTACTCGATCTTCGGTCTAGGTCTAATCACTGACCAGGCTGTAATCGTAGCTTCAACAAACTAATTGTGCTAGGGGGGTCAGCAATGGCCCCCCTTTTACAACCCCCGCAATACCGAGACACTAATTAGGAGAATACCCCGTGGCAACACAAAAGAAACCGGCAGACTTTACAGGTCGCCAAAGAGATGCCCTTGTCGCACAGCAGCTAGAGGACCAGGCAAGTCGTGCAAACGAACTTGCTATGGCTACCGCAGAAGCTGCTCGTAAAGTAGAGACAGAAGTCATCGACGCTACAGTGCCTAACAGGCCACAGCCAATCCTTTTGGATGAAGTTGTTAAGAGCGAAGATAAGGCTGCAACAGTCACTATTAGAGTATCTGATGATATTGAAGGTATGACCTTCGGTCCTGGAAACTACTACAACTTTAAAGCAGGTCAAAAGTATGAAGTTACTCCAGAACTAGCAGCTCATCTTGAGCTAAAGGGTTACGTATCAGCAAGATACTAAACACTACTTCAGACGGGGCAGCGGGCTTAATGCCCGCTGTTTCGTTTATCCAGACTTTTTGTACGTTCTAAGTCATTATAGAAGTGACTCATTTGTTAGGTTGGGCTTAATATGGCTACTCTTGCAGACCTTATATCTAAGGTTCGTACTGAAATTAACGACCAAGCTAAACAGTTTACTAAAACTTTTACTTGCGATGGTGCTATTACTACCTTTAATTTAGGTGTGCACCCAGTTGATTCCGCAACTCTTCTAGTCAAAGACAATAGCACTACTCTTCTTAATCCTGCTGATTACACAGTAGAAACTCTATATGGCGTTATTCACACCACTACTGCTCCTGTTTCTGGGCACACGTTGACTGTAACTGGTAACGTATTTAGATATTTTTCAGATGATGAGATTACGAATTTTGTTAATACCGCTGTTTTACAGCACACCAATAACCGCACAGACTCCTTTGGAAGCGCTATAACCATAGCTACCCTACCAGAGATTGAAGTTTATCCTTTAGTCGTTCTATGCACCGTAGAAGCCTTATTTGCCCTAGCTACGGACGCTTCCTACGATATTAACATTAATGCTCCTGATGGCGTGTCTATTCCCCGCGGTCAGAGATTCACTCAAATGAGTTCGTTAATTAATCAACGTATGGAGCACTACAAGAGTATCTGTGCTGCCCTTAACATTGGCCTATGGCGCATTGAGATAGGAACCCTACGTAGAGTGAGTCGCACTACTAATAAGCTTGTTCCAGTATATATGCCGCAGGAAGTAGATGATTCAAGAGCACCTGAGCGCGTCTATATGCAGAATGACCTTAATGGTAGAACTGTTATAGCATCTACTGCTACTACTCTTGATTTGCAGGCATATCAAGGCGATACCTTTACTAAGACTATTACTCTTCCAAACACTGTCACTATGACTAGCTCTGCGGGAGTTACAGCTAACGTAGCGGCTAACACAAATATTACTATTCCAACTAACTCTTCTATTACAGTTGGCATGAATGTTTCAGCAACTGGCGGAACAATTACTACATTCCCTACAGGAGTGACTGTTACTAAAGTGGTTAACTCTACCACTATTTGGCTAAGCGCTGCTGTAAACATTTCTGGAACTAAACTTAACTTTATTGACCAGACTCTTGCATCTCAGATTAGAACTTATCCAAACTCACCTACGTTATGGGCAACATTTACTATTGCTATCGTAGACACTGCTGCAAGAACTGTAAGTCTATCTTTGGCTGGTTCAGTTACTACAACTCTTCCAGTTCGTACGTTTTGGGATATTCAAGGAACTTCAACTTCTACAAGTGCTGTTACTACATATTTTAAAGGCCAGGTCTTTACGGACCAACAGGCTACGATTGTATAGTTCAGGCTCAATTAACTTAGCTTTTGCCGTAAAATTAAACAAGGTTCATGCTTTAACCAAATTTAGGAATGTGAAATGACCGTAAATAACCCTCAGTTAGACGCTACCAATAAGCTACGTACGTCAGCCCCACAGGCGCTGATTGATACTGACTTTGAGTATGGTACTCAGGTATCTAAGTGGGAGAACTTATCTACCACTAACTTACGCCCATACGCTTATACAACTGGTGCCAATATCACAGGTACTATTAGCGATATTCAAACAACTGCCGGTTCTCGTGTAGTAACTGTTACAGGTTCTGGATTTTCATTTTCACCTGCTTCTTACGGACTACCTTTAGTAATTCAAGACACTTTAAACCCAGTTGCTAATGGTGTTTTTGCAATTGATACCGGCTCTGCTCCATCAGCTACTAGCTTTACTTACCTTGCGCGTTCTGCTGCAACTTCGGCTGTTTCTATTTTTGACACTTACAAAACTCAAATTAGCCAAGCAAGCTATTACACAAATGCGGCTATTGGCACTGCTCCAACTATAACTTTTGTTGCTAATAAAATTAAAGTAGTTACGACAGTGCCTCATGGCCTTTCTATTGGTAACGAAATTCAAGTTACTGGTACAGTAGCTTCCACATCAGGCGCGCCTAATGGTGCGTGGGTAGTATCTCAGGTAGAAAATCCTACTACTTTCTATTTCTACTCCTCAGTTACCCCAGTCGGTACTATTTCTGGTGGCCTTGTTTACCCTCGTCCACAGGGCGCTATTCTTCACCGCCCATTTGATGGCGGAGTTATTTTTTCTTCTAACGGTTCGTCTAATTATGAGGCAACTACTCGTCAGACTCGTCGTTATTTCCGTTATCAATCAGGTAAAGGTATTCAATTTTCATCTGGTACTATCCTTAAGCCAAACTTCCAGTTGGATGGGTTAACTTATACTCAGTCAACAGGTTTGGTAACAGTTACTACTAAAGACCAACACAACCTTCAACCGGGCTCTTCTATTACTATTTCAGGCGCTAATGAAGCATTTTTCAATGGCACATTTACCGCTTACTCAGTAACGGGTTACAACACATTTACTTATGCTCCACTAACTAATCCCGGAGTAAATACCACTGCATCAGGTACTTTCTACGTTTCTATTGTTAACTGGTATGGTGCTGTAAATCGTCTTGGTATTTTTGACCAGCAAAATGGTTTGTTTTTTGAGTTTGACGGTCAAACACTTTATGCTGTTCGCCGTAACTCTACGTATCAGATTTCTGGCCGTGTGAGCGTTAACGCTGGTTCTAATACAGTTACACAAGCTACCGGTTTTACTACAATTTTTTCAAAACAGTTGTCTATTGGAGATTATATTGTTCTTCGTGGACAGTCTTATCGTGTAGACGCTATTGCATCAGATACAAGCATGACTATTTCACCTTCATATCGTGGAGCCGATAACGTAGTTGCTACAAGCGTAACTAAAACTATTGATACTAAAGTCCCTCAATCGCAATGGAATTTAGACAAAATGGATGGTAGTGGCGCTAATGGAACTAATGGAAGTACTTTAACCGCCCCATCAGGTTATGTTTTAGACCTATCTCGTATGCAAATGTTCTATATTGACTACTCATGGTATGGTGCAGGCTTTATCCGTTGGGGACTTCGCGGTACTGATGGCGACGTAACCTATGTGCACAAGTTGGCCAATAATAACGCTAACTTTGAAGCTTACATGCGTTCTGGTAACTTACCGGGCCGTTATGAGTCCGTAACTCAACCGCCAATTACTGCTGTTACTGCTGACCTATCCGCTTCTGGTACTACTCTTGTAGTTACAAGTACAGCAAATTTTCCAAGCTCAGGTACTTTATTTATTAAAAGTGGTTCTACATATGAACACGTTAATTACACTGGAAAAACTGACACTACTTTTACGGGGCTTATTCGTGCTCAAGCTGGCGCAACAGTTGCTTCTGGCTTAACGACTGTTGTTGGCTCAAACAGCATTGTTAACTCTGCGGCATTTACAGGCGTGCAAATAGGTCAACGAGTTATTTCAAATACCGCTAACGCTGTTTACCCGGATGGTACCTTTATTACTGCAATCAGTGCTGATGCTAAAACATTAACTCTTAGCCAAGCTTTAACTGGAAGCACTGCGGCCTTATCAGTAACTTATATCCCTATGGGCGCAACTACTGGTCAAGCTTTTACTTATTCAGCAACCGCCCCAATTGGTGTAGAGCTTGCTTTCCCAACATTTGCTCCGACCATTTCACACTGGGGTACTTCTGCAATTATGGATGGTCGTTTTGATGATGACAAGTCCTTGCTATTTACATATGGCCAAACAACTGCTACAGGACTTGGTTCTACATCTCCTGTGTCTCTTGGAACCACTAACGTTAGCTCTGTCGGTGCAGTGTTCACTGTTCCTAGCGGAACTCAGAACGTTGTAGTTGGTCAATCTGTATCTCCTAAAACTGCTGGAACTGGGGTTTTGCAGGGAGAAGCTTCAGTTAACATCACCGTTGCTGCAAACACTGCTCCATCATATACTGCGCCTAACATAACTCTCGTTACTTCAGCTGCTCACAACTTTGTAAATGGCCAAAGCGTAACTATTACTGGAGCTGTTCCAGCTGCATATAACGGAACTTGGGTAGCTCAGACAGGCACAACTGGAGGTTCAAACTTAGTTATCAACGTGGGAGGTAATCCAGGCGCAGTAACTACCCAGGGAGCAGTAGTTGGAGTAACGTTAGTTACAGCAGTAAACAGCACAACCACTTTTACAGTTAACCCCGCCCCGTCTACTGCTTTTGCATCAGCTACCACTACAGTATCAGGTGCATCGCAAAAAGCGTTGTTCTCTATTCGTGTTGCGCCTTCAGTGGATAATGGTAAAGCCGCTAACTTCGGTAGACGTGATTTGGTTAACCGTATGCAACTGGTTCTTCGTAACCTAGACATTGCTCTTCAAGGTTCTACTTTTGGTAACCTGCTTGTAACAGCTGTACTAAACGGTGTTCCTACTGTATCAACAACATGGAACGCACTAAGTTCACCTACCTCAAGCCTTGCACAAATTGCTGACCATTCAACAGCAACTACGGCTCCTACGGTTACTGGTGGTGAAGTTACTGGCGGATTCTTTGTTAATGGTACCAACAGCATCGACCTTTCAATTGTTCGTGACCTTGGTAATTCAATCCTTGGCGGCGGAACTACCGTGGTTAACACTGGTATTTACCCTGATGGTCCTGACGTTCTTACAATTGTGGTTCAAAACCTTAACTCTCTTGCAGCAGCGCAGGTAGTAGGGCGTTTGTCTTGGACCGAAGCTCAGGCGTAATATATGAGAGCCTACACACCAGGTGGTAGGTTTGATTCTGATTTCGAATCAGACCAGATTAGCGAAGGCATTACAGCTGACCTCACTAACCCAGTAGGAACATCTGCTGAGTGGTGGAAGTTTGATGCCGCTAGTTCTGTCAAAGATACCATTTATGATGTTGAGCCTATTGGCACTGGTCGTGTTTGGATTGGCCCTAAGACTATTTCTGTAATTAGAGCTAGTCTTACTCAAGGCTCTTCCTTGCTAAATGAACGCGGTTTCTACAACGTAGACACTCTACACTTAACCCTAAATGTAGATGATGTTCAGGCAGTAGCCCCAGAAGTATTTACCAATATTGGCGCTATTACTTCCTCAGTAGACCTCTTGGATAAATACCGCGTTGTCTATAAAGGCGAAGTTTTTAGACCTACTAAAGCTCAGCCAGCAGGTTTAGTTGCTAACAGGTATACTTTAGTAGTTATGGACCTTTCACAACTAGCTCCAGATGAGCTTGTTAATGATTCACAGTTCTTAAGTTACGCCCAACCATAGGAGATATAAATGGCTAAGAAAGCAGCCGCAGCGGCACCATCAACACCGGAGTACTCGGATGAGACCCACGATATTGTGCCTATTGTAGATCACGCTAAAGACAAAGAAAAAGGCACTACCGCTATGCGAGGTGCTCCTCACGTAGATATTGCTAACCACATGGCTGAATTGGCTAAGCAGGGTTATAAGACTACTCTTCGTTATGCCGCTATTCGTAAGCCTGGATACGCAGCATCAGAAAAGTCTTCAATACCTAAGACTAGTGGTACTCCAGATGCTGCAAAGCCAGCACCTAAAAAAGCTGCTGCTAAACCAGCCGCTAAGCCAGCTGCAAAGAAGGCAGCACCTAAGAAGGCTAAATAATGCCTTTTAAGTCTAAGAAACAAGAAAAATGGATGTTTGCCACTAAGCCGGAAATGGCTAAGCGTTGGGCTAAAGAAACCCCTAATCAAAATGCTTTACCTAAAAAAGTAAACGTAAAGAAGAAGAAATGACTATCGACCTGCCTTATTACACCGGAATACTACTTATTGTTGGATTAACTATTGTGTCTGTTGTAGCAATTATTGCTAAGGCAGTTGTTGAAGTAAAGAAGAAGAAAAATGACTAAAGTAACTGCTTCTGGAAAAGCGCATAAAGTCACTAAAAAGAAGGTTGACAAAGGCGCTGGTAAAAAAGGTGACATTATTGTTGAACAAAACAGTAAGACTGGTAAAAAGCAACGTATGAATCTTACTAAGCTTGCTGGCTCTAAGACTGTTAAACAAGGCGTAAAGGCTACTAAGAAATTTCACAAAGAACACCCAAGGATTAAATAATGGCTAAAGAGAAAAAAGTCTGGGAAACTCCAGACCCTACTAAAAAAGATAAGAAACTAACTAAGCCTAAGAAGGCTGCTGCTAAGGCTCGTGCTAAAGCTGCTGGTAGACCTTATCCTAATCTTGTAGACAATATGGCAGCTGCTAAGAAGAAGAAGAAATAATGGCAAGTGAAGCATGGCAGAAAAAGTCAGGTAAAAACGCTAAAGGCGGCCTTAATGAAAAGGGCCGTAAGTCCTATGAGAGGGCTAATCCAGGCTCCGACCTAAAGGCACCTGTAAAGTCCGGTGATAACCCGCGTAGGGCTTCTTTCTTGGCTCGTATGGCAGGTAATCCAGGCCCTGAGCGTAAGCCTAATGGCGAGCCTACAAGGCTCCTACTGTCGTTGCAGGCTTGGGGTGCTTCTTCAAAAGCTGATGCTAGGAAGAAGGCTGCGGCTATGTCTAAGCGTTTAGAGGGCAAGAAGAATGTTTCCAAAAAAGCAAAATCTAAATAAAGCTGAGGCGGCTATGCGTAAAGCGGCGTCTGCTGAATTGCACGAAAATATGGGCAAATTTAAAACTGGTGGGCATAAAAACCCTGCTACTAAAAGAGCTAGAACAAGATCGGCGGCTAAGAATAAAGCTGTTGAAGATTTTAAGGAGTAAGACCAATAATGCCAGAGTGTAAATGTAATAATTGTAACTGTCGAAAGGACCCGTCAAATGGCGATGCACGCTAAAAAGAACGCAGCAAACAAGGGCAAGAACCCTTGGACCGGCTCAAAGGCTGACGAAAAAGCTGATAAGAAAATGATGCAGGGCATGAGCCCTAAGCAGAAAACCGCCTTTAAAAAGGGCGACAAGAAGATGGATGCTAAGAACCCGTCTAAGTCTGCCGACATGAAGATGGACAAAGCTCTAGCCGCTAAGGTTAAGAAGTGTACTAATGGTAAGTGTGGCAAGTGCCCTACCTGTAAAGGAAAGAAAAAGTAACCATGGGAAAGAATAATCCAAAACCAACTCGTAAAAAAATTATTACCAATACGGTTAGAACCCCAAGCGGTGCTAAAGTCACTGTTCAAAGTAATAAAGATGATAAAAGTAAATGGACTCAAACTAAAGGTACTAGCTATTCTAGAACAGACAGGCCGTCTTACGATAAGAAAGGCAAGCTTGTTAACGAAGCTTTGAACATTAACAAGGACTTAAAGGGCACTAAAAAAGCTGTAAGAAAAGGTAATGTTGCCGGTGTTTGGTCTGAGGGTAAGGCTAAAAACCCTGTTAATAAGCCTATGAAAGATGGTCCTTCTTTCAAGAAAAAGAAGCCGTAATAATTAAAAAGTTTAGCCCTGCGAAAGCGGGGCTTTTCTTTTATCCTAATAGTAGCCCTATGCGGGGGCTGATTCAAATTTGCGTTGTATATTGCTACTCCATTGGAGACTATCATGTCATCTATTGACAAGGACCCTAAGTCCAAGGTATCTAAACCTTCAGACAAGAAGTTCTTTTTAGGTTTTTTGGATGGCTTTCCAGACGACAAAAAATTATTGATTGCGCTTATTTTAAATAAATCGATGCGGCGTAAAAAATGAGCGTAGAATTTGTAGCATATTCAAAAAAGGCTTTTACGGGAATAAACAAAGACCTTACTAAGTTATTAAAGATAGACGCTGAAAACGCAGAGTGGCCAAGAAACATATCTTCTCAACTTAAAGTTGAAATAAAAGATTTAAAAATCATTGTTTATTATCCTGAACGATATACCCAGCAAATTGATGACTTAGAGTATGGCGACGGTATTGAGAGCCCTAAGCCTATATTTAGAAGATTTGTTACTAAAAACATGAACTTCATTGCTAAAGATTTAGCTGGTTCATCCCTAGATTATTTAGCTGAGCAGGGGATTATTCCATGAGTTTTATCCTAAGTGAAGACCTTGCCCTTAAAACCTTGCTTACTGGGATTGTAGTAGCGGATGACAAAAATGCTACCCGCTCAGTTGGTGTATGGTTTTCTAACCCAGATTTAGAGTCTAGAGCCCAAAGTTACCCTTATATTACTATTGAGTTATTAGACTTTGACCCAGCTACTTACCGCCAGCACTCTGGGGTATTCCAAGATAATGACTTACAGGGCACAATTGCTCCTAGCGGTAATACTGTTTATAGCTATGAAATTCCTGTGGCTTGGGATTTAATGTACCAGATTACTACTTATTCCCGCCATCCTAGGCATGATAGAGCTATTATTGCTCATCTTTTAAATAAGGTTTTTATATCAAAACGCGGCTATTTATCGGTTCCTAATGACTTAGCGACCGAGACATCTTATAGGCATTTGATATTAGAAGAGTTCACAAAACGTGATACCATTGAAGATAACCGCCGGTTATACCGAAATGTATTCACCGTGACCGTGAGTAGCGAAGGAACCGCAGCTACATACACAACAGCTACAAACACAGTATCCACTGTAAATATTAATACAAAAACAACAACCGATATCCCATCTGGACAACAACCCGTTTAATATTTGTTTACCCTCAACTAACCTCAAGGAGAAAATCTTATGGCGACTTATAACCGCCCCGGAGTATACCTAGAAGAAGTCGCTTCTTCTGTAGCGCTGTCCTCTACCCCTACTGCCACAGTAGCTACTTTTATGGGCTATTTTGCAAAAGGCCCACTTGACGCCACTCTAGTGTCTTCATGGAGCCAGTTCACATCTCTGTATGGTGATATTTTGGCTAACTCTACAGACGCAGATTCTGCGACTGCTGTTTACCTATTTTTTGCTAATGGTGGAAGCCAGTGTTACATCCAGCGTGTAGTAGTTACTACAGCTGCTGTTTCAGGTTCTGCTACTTCAAATAGCGCTACGTTAACTATTGCCGCTGCTTCTGGCCTTGCTACATCGGATGGAACTACCGCGGGCACAATTACTTCTGCAAATGCTGTTGGCGCAACTATTACTGGTAATGGTATTTCAGCAGGAACTATTATTACCGTGGTAGCTGGTACAACTTTGACTTTAAGCAAAAATGCTACTGTTCCAGCAGGAACTCCGCTTACAGTTACAAGCACTATAGCTTCTTCTGTAAAGATTAAGGGAAATACTACAGTTGCTGTTGGTCTTCAGACTCCAGTAACCAGCGGAACTAGCGTAACTCTTACTACAGGTACTGGTTACCCTACTGGTACCCCTACTCCTACATATTCTGCCCCAAACAGCTCTATTGGAATTAGCGCAATTACCGGTTTAACTGTTGGTACAGTAGTTACTATTTCTGGTGTTACTCCAGCCGGTTATAACGGTACTTGGACCGCACAGACTGGTACAACTACCACATCTTTGGTAATTAACACAGGTGCAAACTTAGGTGCGATTACTGTTGCCGGTAACATTGTGGTTAACACAGCTCACAATATAAAGGTTGGACAAACTGTTGTGGTAGCAGGTGCTGTTCCTTCTACTTACAATGGTACATTCGTAGTAACGGCTGTGCCGACCACCTCATCATTCACGGTTACAAATGTTCAGTCACCTTCTGCAATTCTTACTACTGCGGGCACGGCTACTTCACAAAGCGGTACAGATGAGCTTACACTAACCGCTAAGACCCCTGGTTTATGGACTAATGGTCTTTATTATGAAATTTCAAATTCTACCTCAAACACTTCATATCCTGGTAAGTATTTTAACTTGGCTATTTATTCAGGTGGAACTTCTGCTGGTTACATTGTAGAACGTTTTAGCGATCTTACATTACTTGCAACAGAATCATCATATGCGCCTACTATTATTAACGCTTCGTCTAACTACGTAATTGCTACTGATTCTAACGCAGCTAACCACACCGCAGTTAACTTTGCTACTACAAATACTCCTGTTACAACAGCGTTAGTATCTCAAACAGCTACTTCAACGGGCGCACTTGGTGCAAGCACTTTGGTTAACTTAACTAGCACTAGCTCTAGCATTAATGCGGGTATGAACGTTGCTGGTAATGGTATCACTTCTGGAACTACTGTTTCTAGTTATGGTGTTGCTGCGGTTATTATTGCGCAAACTGTTAGCTATTCTGCTCCAAACATTACATTGTCTACTGCTAGCAATCACAATATTGCTGTAGGTGCAACTGTAGTTGTTTCTGGCGTTACTCCAACAGGTTACAACGGTACTTTCACAGCTCAAACCGGTACGACTGGTACAACATTGGTAATTAACGTGGGCTCAAACCCAGGTGCAATTACTGCCCTTGGAACAGTTACTTCTAATACTGCGGTTTTAAGCGCATCAATGACGGTACCTGCAAACACTTCTTTAACATTTACAAATGCCGCCCTTACCGGTGGTAGCGATGGTTCTACTGTAACCAACACTGCTGTAGCAGCTACTAGTGCTACTGCAAAGTTGGATGCCATTAACCAGCCTATTTTGCTAAATGCTTCTGGTGTTACTGAAGCAGCTAACGTAAACGCGCTTCTTACATACGCGTATAACCGTGGTGATGTTTTTGTAATAATTGACCCTACACAAGCTACTCTAGATGTGACAAGTCAACTTACTTTGGCTAACTCATACACAGGTGGTTCTGCTGGTTCTGCGGCTCTTGGTTATGGTGCGGTTTACTATCCCAACCTAACAATTCCAAACCCTACATCCAGCAGCCCTGGCGCAATTACTACTGCTTATCCTGGTGGAGCGATTGCTGCTAAGTATGCTACAACCGATAGCTCACGTGGTGTCTTTAAGTCACCTGCTGGTCTAGAAGCTCGTTTGTCTGGTGTTGTATCAGTTACTACTTTGACAAACAACGAATTGGATTACCTAAACAACGGAACAACTAATCCTAATACGTTTGCTACTGCTACTCCTGTGAACGCTATTCGTTATATCCCAGGTTCTGGAATCGTAGTAATGGGTGCTCGTACACTTAGCAGCACATACAGCAACCGCTATATTTCAGTACGTAGAAGCCTTATTTACTTACGTAAGACCCTGACAGATTCAACAGCTTTTGCTTTATTTGAGTCAAACGACGAGCGCCTATGGAACCGTCTACAGACCACTTGTGAAGCAATCCTAATTAACTTCTGGCAATCCGGAGGTCTAAAAGGAACTACAGCATTGGACGCTTTCTACGTAAAATCCGATAGCTCCATCAACACCGTATCTAGCATTGCTGCTGGTGAGGTTCACTTAGAAATCGGTGTAGCACTTCAGCGTCCTGCTGAATTTGTGGTAATCCGTATTAGCCAGTACGACAGTGGTTCTGTTGTAACAGTCCTGTAGGAGGAAAAATAAATGGCACAGAGCGCAATTTCACGCTTTTCAAAACTACAAACTGACCCTTTAAGAAACTTTAGGTTCATTGTTGATTTCCGTATAAATGGAGATACTGGTGTACCAGGTTCATCTGCTGCCGGTGTAAACAGCTTCTTGAAGTTCAAGGGCGGGTTTACATCTGTATCAGGTCTAGGTATGACTATTGATGGAATTAGTTACCGTGAAGGTGGTATGAATACATCTTTGCACCAGCTTCCTGGTCGTGTTACTTTCCAGCCAATTACTCTTTCACGTGGTGTAATCCTAGGTCAGAGCGAAGGTATCAACTGGTTTAAGCAGTTGTTTGCTGCTAGCTCTGGTGAAGGTATTGCCGGAGTAGATGGTTCATCATTCCGCTGTGACATGGATATCTACGTACTAGACCACCCAGCTACTGGTGCTCCTGCTATTAGCGCCTCAGACATCATTAATAAGTCTTCTTACAAGATGAAGTTTATTGTGCACAACGCATGGATTTCAGGCCTTAGCTATTCAGACCTAAGCGCTTCTGACAACTCATTGATGTATGAAACTATGACTTTGGTTCACGAAGGTCTATCAGTTCAGCTAGCTAACTTTGGTTCAAACGTATCAGCTACACTAACGTAATTTAACATTTAAAATCTGATAAAATAGCTATATCTAATTAGGAGTACAACATGGCAAACAATATCTCTAACGACCCAAACCTTATTTCCCAGTACGCACAGGATTTGGAAAAAGGTCCAGAGGCCGAAATTAAAACCGTTGCACCGTCAAACTCGAATGTAATTCTTCCGGGTGGGTTCTTGGCTAAGGATGGTTCTTTGATTAAATATGGTGAAGTTCGTGAGTTAAACGGCATGGATGAAGAAGCTGTATCAAAGGCCGGTTCTGCCGGTAAAGCACTTGCTGCAATGTTGCAGCGAGGCGTAATTTCTATTGGAGCTAACGCAGTAGATAAGGCAGACCTTGACCAATTATTGAGCGGTGACCGAGACGCTTTGTTGATTGGTATTCGTCGAGTTACTTTTGGCGATACCGTTGACTATGAGTTCCCTTGCCCACACTGTAACACTGATTTAGAAGTAGCTGTTGATTTGGTTAAAGATGTCCCTGTCAGGGAGCTTGAAGACCCAATCAATGACAGAACTTTTACATACATGTCTAAAAAGCATGGAGCAATTGTAGTAGGTCTTCCTACTGGGGCTGCTCAAAGGAAACTTGTTGAAAACTCTGATAAGACAAACTCAGAGCTCAACACCATTTTACTCGCTTCATGTCTCAAATCAATAAACGGTGAGCCATCATTAGGTGCTAGCACTGCCCTTACATTAGGTATGGCTGACCGTGACGGTGTGATTAATGAGATTATTAAGCGTAACCCGGGCCCACGCCTCGGGGAGGTGAAGACGACTTGCGAGGCTTGTGGTGAGGATATCCCTCTTCCACTGTCGTTAGCTGACTTGTTTCGTCTATAAAGAAAAAGATTACGAACAACTACTCGACCAATATGAAGCACTATCTAGAACATTTCCCGGCTGGACGCTGTCTGACATCAGAAGTTTGTCCGTAAGAGAACGTAGAAATTGGCTGTCTAGGGCAGCCCGTAAATAAAGGTAGAACATGGCGGCGAGTGTAAAAAGCTCTTTTGGTTTAGGCGGAGGTACATCTAAAACCCGCCTAGTCGCTGATCTTAACGACGAATATAAAAAGCTTAATATTACCCTTAAAGAAACTGAAAAGTTATCTAAAAGCATTGCTGGTAATTTACAAAACTCTGGTAAAAAACGTCGTGGTGGCGGTGCTTCTTCTATGTCGGAACCTAGTGAGCCGCCAGAGCCAGGAGAGCCGGGTGGACCGGGTGGACCGGGTGGCCCAAGAGGCGCTAGCGCTTCTGGTTCTAGTGCGAGTAGTTTTTCTTCTGCCGTAAAATCAATGGCGGGTGCGGCTCTTACTGCTCTTGCTACGGGTGTTGATGGTGAGCAATATATAACCAACGATATAGCCCGTCGTCGTTTTGGTTTCTTCCAAGGGTCGTATAGTAGAAAAAATGATAATATTGGTACCATAGGTGGAGGTTTTGCGTTTGCCTCTATGTCTAGCCGTGGTACTCCAATTAGCGCTATGGACGCCGCTAATGCGACTATGGCCGGTAACTCTATGGGCCTTATGTCTGGCCTTAAAAACTATAACACCATTATTAACAGCACAGCTGGTATTTCTAACGTAATGCCGGGTATTGGTCTTGAAGGTGGTATGAACGCGGTAAGCGCCCTTAACCAAGGCTCAAGTATTAATAAGCTTCGTATGATTGGTATTAACGTACGTGACCAAAATGGTTTTATGCGCAACGTTGAAGACATTGCACGCGATCTTTGGCGTTCACTAAATGGCAGTAAATCTGGAACTGCACGAATTACTGAAGCTGATTTATCATACTCTTTGCAAGCAGGTAACTCAGTGGCCATGTTGCTTGACCAGTATTTCGGAACAGATGCTGTTCTTAAACAATCCGTTATTTCTTATTTGTTTCAATTTGCTAAAAATAATGGTGCAAAAGTTGGCGGCGGTTATCAAACCGAAGCGGGTAAAAAAGAACTTCTTACTACCGGCGCTAACCCGGGTATTACTCAAAGTATTGGTCGTAGAAATGCCGCAGGTAGTGCAAACGTAAACGCCTATACAACAGGTGGTGTTTTAGGTATTCAAGGCGCTAATGATTTAATTACAAGTTTTACTACAATGGCTACAGCAATGATGCCTTTAATGGAAAGTTTAGTTACAGCAACCACGTTTAGCCAAACTCTAGGTGGAGCAGGTAATGGCACCGGAGGTATCCTTATTAAAGGACTTATTGATGCAACTAAAGGCGCTGCTGATGTTTCTCTGGAAGGAATTAAAGCAATTAAATATGTTGCTTTAGCCGCAGCTCTTGCTTTAGGTGTGGGAGCTATATCTAGAAACGTTACGCAACAACGTGATGAGCAATGGTACAAGGACATTATGTCTGGTAAGAGCACTCCTGATAGCGGAACTTCTGCTTGGGCAGGTAGCGGTTGGGACGTAGGAATTTTAGGTAGTTTGATGCTTAATCAAAACTACGACAACAGCTCGAATGGCACTAACGGAATGACCCCCAACGGAACTTCAGGTACGGGTAATAACGGATTTCCTGGAGGAAGCCCTACTGGCGGGGGTGGCGGTGGAAACACAATTATTCCTAAACCTAAAAAAGAAACTCATGATTCTTCCGAATTAAGAAATCAAAAACTTCATCCTAAAGGATTTAAACAGTCTAACGACAGCATTTTAGGGTGGGCTGGAAAAGTACTAAAAGGCATGGGCGCTCCGGTAACTAAATCAAATTTAGCTGCTATGGTATCTTGGGCTTCCTCAGAAAGCTCTTCTGGTAATAACTATCAAGGTTGGAATAACCCGTTAAACACTACTCGTTCTGACGGTAATTCAATTGCTAAAAATTATGCTGGCTGGTCATTATCAAATCCAAATGGCGGTGTGCAAGAATTTGCTAATGAAGATGCCGGAATTGCGGCGACTATTGCAACTTTGCAACAAGATAATTTTAAAGATATTGCTACTGTGCTTAAAAAAGATAAAGGCCTTGAAGCATTAAATGTAGCTGTAAAAGCTGATGAATGGGGAACTAAAGAAATAGGTATTGCTAGAAATATTACTATTAATGTTAATGGTGCTCAAGATACCGTAGGAATTGTAGAAGCTATTAAACAATATTTAGCTGATGAAGCAATTAAAGATGAGGCTAGAGGCTCAGGAGGAAGACACTAATGGCGGGAAATACTAGCAGCTCAGCAAGCGCAAGGTCTATGGGCTACATTACAAGCACTAATGCTAATAACACTATTGTAAACGTATATGTAGATAGCTCATCTTATGTTGTAGGGGATACCTCTACAACTTTGCCAGCGTCAGTTAATTATGAAGTTAGCCCTGGAATTACTACTTCATTAAAGAAAAGTTATAAGTATGTTCCGACTGTGCCAAACGCATCTGGCAAATTCTTTTTTGATTCAGTCACTCCTGGCTTATCTACTAAAGATGGAACATCTATTCAAACTATTGGTTCGCCTATTAAACTTACTAAAGGTAATGGGTCAATTACTCCTTCTATAACTTATGGAGATATTACAAAAGTAATCCCTAGATTTGACCAAAAAGTAAATGCTACCTCTGACAATAAGTTTAACGTTAAGGTTCCTGTAGCTCCAGCAAATCCTGGGGAATACCAGTGGAACTTGCCGCCACACAAATGGAGTATGCCTAGATTTGCTAGCTCAGACCCTAATAACATGCCTCCTGAAAACCACAAGCCTGCTTCAGATGACCGCTATCGCAGAGGCCGTATTTGGTGGAGAGCCACAGACAATTCTTTGAGCACTATCGATGGCAACGGTAAAACTACAAAAATTGATAATGCTGACCGTAAATATGGCTTTCAGTTTTTGTGGAACCCTACAAGTTTTGGTACAAGCGTATCTGTTCAAATGGATGCTACGCCAAACGTTAATGACCGTTTCCTAGGTCAAGTAGGTGCGTTTCCTGCTACTGAATCTATATCATTTACTATTGAAGTTAATCGTATAAATGACTTTGCTTGTGCAAACGCTTTATTTAAACGCCCTAGTAATATTGGTAGTGCGCTAGGTAATCCTGGAACTAATAACTTTATTACAGAAGCTGATGTGGCTAATTTTGTTCCTTACTACTCAAACAATGGAAGTTTTACTGCATCTTTGCTTAGAAATGGGCGTTTAAAAACTGTTGAAAAAAAGCTTGTTGATTTATTTCAACGTGGAACTTTAGCGGATATTGAATATCTATATACTGCTATCAATGGCCCAGGTCCTGGAAGCACCGCAGCTGGAGGAGATTACTGGAAGAATGGCCGTGGTATAATTACTGCTGACATTGGTTTCTTAATGCCTACACTATTAAATATTGATATAGGTCCATTATCTTATTTAGGTTATGTAACTAACATGGCTGTTACACATACTATGTTTACTCAAGATATGATTCCAATTCAAAGTACAGTGCAAGTTGCGTTTAATCTATTGGCTACTGCTGGTCTTACTACCGCTAGTGCTGGTATTAGCAGTGATATTAGCAATACTGGTGGTTCTGGAGGCCAAGGTTATTCTGGCGGCGGTAGCGGCGGCGGCGGCGGAGGAGGACTTTAAAATGGCAGCACCATCTAATGATTCAAGATACTATGACTCTACAGTAGATTACTTTGCTACAAAACCTACTGGTGAAAACGCGCCAGTCTTATTCTATGATTTTAGCGAATTTGGTGCACTGAACTATATTGATTACGAATGGAAAAACGGTGACCGCTTGGATAACTTAGCCACTAAGTTTTTCTTGTTTCCTACTCGTTGGTGGATTATTGCTGAGTTTAACCCTAAGATTTCAGACTGGTTAAACGTACCTGCTGGCACAAACATTAGGATTCCACGTGTCTAATTACGTTACCGTTAACTTTCCAACTAGTGCTATACAACCTAAAAGGGTGTATAGAGTGAGCCTTACTCAAGAAATTTTTGCTCATGACTACGCAACTGTTGAATTTAGAGACTGGAACTTAGACCCGTTAAACATTAAACCTGGTTCTTTGATGATACTTACCATTAAAGATAAAGACTATCACGGTTATGTGCATGATTTACAAGGCAATCAGTCTGCTACTAAAAGCTTTACAAAAGTAGGTTTTATTGGCGCATCATATGTTATGAAACAGGCTAGCCAAAAAATTTATCAAAACATGTCTGCCGATCAAATAGTTGCTGAAATAGCTAAGAAATATAATTTTGCATATAAGGTTACGCCACACCCACGTATCTATGACCAACTAGCTCAAGCTGGAATGACTGACTGGGAATTTATGGTTCGCCTTGCTAAACAGTCTGGTTACTTTTTAAGAGCTGAAAACACTGAAATTTATTTTCAACCACTTACTGAGGACTTTACTAATCTTATTACAGAAGCTGTAAGTTTTCAAAAAGCTGATGGTGGGTTTAAACCTACAAATCCTATTTACTCATTTAAAACTGTTATTAGCGAAACTTTAAGACAGTTTGGGTTTAAAAAAGCTGCAACTTCAGTAGCGGGTGTAAACCCTGTTACTGGTCAAGAATTTAAGATAACTACGCAAACTTCATTTAACCCTAGTCGCCAATTTTCTAATCAAGAGTTTTTTGATGACCATGCTACGGGTGTAGTGGCTAATGATTATCAGACAGCTAATCAATTAGCAAAAGCTTCTGATGAGTACAGCAGATTTCCTTACGCCGCTAAAGTGCAGACAATTGGTGTGTCTTCTATGCGCCCATGTTTACCTGTATACCTTAAAAATGTTGGCGCAGAATACTCTGGCTATTGGACAGTACTTAGTGTTACCCATGAAGTTGTTGAAGATAACTTAAACCAGCAAATGTATACTTGTGAGTTAATGGTAGCATCTGACTCTCTTGGTAGGGCATCTGACATTAGAATACCTGAAGTACCTTCTGTCAACCCAACAAGAAGACTTATCCCAAATCAAAGAAATACTAACGTTAAACCTAAAACAATTATAAATCTGCCTACAATTACTACTAAACGTTATCAGCAAACGGAGCTTGTAAATAGAATTAACCGAGCTGCTCAGACCGGACCTTTTGTGGCCACTTCTCGTTGGGGCTCCACTCACCGTGATTTAAATTATAAAATAGTAGATGAACGTATGCCCGAAGCTGTATGGGCAAAATTGAGGTCTAATGCAATCTGATATTAAATACCAAGGAATTTATCGCGGCATAGTAGTAGCTACTAATGACCCTGAAAACCTAGGCAGAATTACTGTAAGAGTCCCACAAGTTTTTGGTACTGAAGTTACTAATTGGGCTTGGCCTATTAGAAAAAATGATACTGTAGTGTCTGAAAATTTATGTTGGATTATGTTTGAAGGCGGAGACCCCGATTTCCCATTATGGTTAGGAACATTCTAATGGCAATTAATGTAATAAATTACCCATTTTCTTTAAGCAAAAACATTGCTGGCACTTATATTAATACGGTTGCAGCTACTACCGACCCTAAGAAAATATGGCAGCAACGAGTGTTGTTAGTATTAGGAACTAGGCCAGGAGAACGCTTAATGCGCCCTGATTTTGGTAGTAATTTGCATACTGTTGTATTTGAACCAGAAGCTACGGCTGGTCAAATAGCCAAAGACAGCATTACTCAAACTTTTACCGCTTGGTTGCCAAACCTTGAATTGCGTCAAATTAGTCCGTTATTTGACCCAGCTACAGGCACTTTAACCGTAAGTATTACCTATGGACTGCCCAACGGAGAGGCAGATAGTGTTACAATTAATACTGGAATATTCAACCGTTCTGGTGACTTGCTTCAGGAGATTAACTAATGGCTACTAACGTTAGCGTTACTAAAAACTATATTCCGCAAATTGACTACGTCTCACGTGACTATACAGCAATTTTAACGGACTTAACTGCTATCGCTAAGCAATTCAACCCTACCTGGGCTGTTAGCGATCCGACCGACATTGGCGTAGCCCTTCTTGAAACCTTTGCTTACCTTGGTGACATTCTTAGCTTTTACACTGACCGTATGGCTTCTGAAGGGTTTTTAGGTACCGCTAGCCAGCGTGCTAGCGTTCTGCAAATAGCTAACATGCTTGGCTATACTCCTACCCCAAGCAGCGCAGCTACAGTATCTTTATCCATTAAAAACAATAACGCTAGCGGAACTTTAACAATTCCAGCTGGTACTCAAGTTGCTTCTACAACTAATGTTAATGGGCAAAGCACTCAAGTAGTATTTGAGCTTGACTCTGATGTGTCTGTAGCATTTGGTGTTACGGTCAATACAACCGCTACTCAAGGTATCACAACTACTGACGAATCACTTGGAACCTCTAATGGAACACCAAGTCAAGTATTTAAAATTTCTCAAGCCGGTGTTGTAATTAACAGCACTGGAAGCAACATTACCGTAAAAGTTGGTGGTGTTCCATATACATACAGCTCTGCTCTTGTAGACAATAACCCTTACGATTCATCCTTTACAACAAACATGGATGCAGATGGCTATACCTATATTGTATTTGGTGACGGAGTTGGTGGTCGTATCCCACCTGCAACTTACACAATTACAGCTACCTATCGTACCGGAGTCGGCTCAGCTGGAAACATTGCTTTAGGTTCTTTAGCCCAAAAAACTCTCACTGGTAGCTACAATGTAACTGTTACTCAACTTAATGCCGGTACTGGTGGCGCAGACCTTGAGTCTACTGACTCTATTAGAGTTAATGCACCTAGGGCATTGAGAACCCTACGCCGTGCGGTATCTTTAAAAGACTACGGTTATCTGGCTCTTCAAGTATCTGGGATATCTAAAGCTAACGCAGACGCATCTGTTTGGTCTAACGTTAATTTATACATTGCACCTTTTAGTAGCAGTGCCATAAATACTTATGGTCCATTTACTAATATTACTGCTGTAGCTGAAACGGCTAGCGATAGCACTGCTGGTACCGGATATCTTACTTATACTGTTGCAACTACAAGCCTTGTTACCAATCAAAGTTATGTAACAGTTACAGGATGTACCTGGGTTACTTATGATATAGTCACCCCTACCATGGTTACATATGCAGACAATACAAAATTTACTGTAGCTAAACCTTCTGGAATTACTACGCTTCCTAATAAAGCAGCAATTGCTGCTGGCCCTAATGCTGTAGTTACTGCTACTGGTAGTAACACCAGTGCTTTTACCACACTTAAAACAGATGTAGTTAATTATTTTACAGATAAAGTTGCACCTAACGTTAGCTTATCTGTATTGCCTCCTACATATGTTCCTGTTAACCTTAATATGACTTTGCATGTGCTTCCACAATACAGTCAAGCATCGGTGGTAACTCAGGTTCAAAATGCTTTATCTAGTTTAGTTTCTTACAATAACTCATTCTTTGCCGATAGGGTTCCGCCACATTTTGTTTTAAATTCTATTACAAATATTGACGGTGTTGATTATGCCACTGTTGAGCATTTACGTAAAAACTCTAATGAACAACGCTATTGGGTTTATTACTATACTCGTACTGCTGGTACTGCCACATTATTTTTTCCAAATAACCACAACATTACCGCTGGACAAATAATAACAGTTTCTGGCGTAGCTACTTTTGACGGCACATACGCTGTAAACTCTGTTACTACTAACTCAGTAACAATTACAGTACCTGCGGGTACAGCAACACCTACGGGTGTCACATCATCAGCTGTGACGGTTCCTGGAGCTTACACCATTCCTATTGCAACTCCAGCTGCTAAAGGAATTGTTGCAGGTATGTATGTTACTGGAACTAACTTACCTACTGAATCGTATAACCCAGCTATAGTTACATTAGTAAGTGCAGCCTCAATTACTATTTCAGTAATTATTGGTTCTGTTACAGCAAGCGGTACAGCCCTTTCGTTTAGCTGGCCGCCTAGCACATACTTAAACTTAGCTTCTGTAACAGCGGTAGATTCAACTACTTTAAATGGAGTTGTTACATCTGGAATTGTTTGTGCCGCTAATGAAATTCCTATTAAAGGTACATTCACTATTGCCGCTACTGGCGGACTTCAATAAAGGAGAATAAATAAATGGCAACTTATCCAGCTTCGTTAAAAACCTATACTAATAAAGTAGATGGTGTTGACACAGTATTAGCTGCTGATATGAACAGCGTTCAAGGAGAAATCCAGGCAATTGAAGGCGAGCTCGGTACTACTCCAAGGACTTCTATAATTGCAACTGGTGGTACGTATAACGCATCCGGAACAAACACTACTGTAGCAGCTAGATTAAATAACTTAGAAGCCGGACTTACAGGTGATGGTACTAACGGTACACGTGTCGGATATACACAACTTGCTACTGGTTCTCTAGCTAGCACCTCAACTTCAGTTTCAATCACTACTACGGGATATAATAAAGTAGTTGTAATTATTTATTTCCAAAACATGACTTCTGGAAGCAAAGTTGATATGAACGTTAATAGCTCTACTTTACAAAAATTTGGTAGGTTTAACTATGCCGCTTCTCCAACTGTTGTAGGAGATAATGCTGCTACTACTGGTCTTCCAATAACTAATAATGCTGCCCCTGCTAGCGGTGACGCATTGCAAGCAGAAATTTATAACGCATCCGCATCAGGTACTAAACCAATTAACTGGACAAACGCACTTGGTTGGGGAGCTGGTTCATATATTTCTGGTGGAACAATTACTGGAGCAATTACAAACATTACTTTTTCTCACGCCACTGCTCCTACTACATCGACATATTATATCTACGGCGTTAAGTAATAGGTAAATAATGACAACTTATGGTTCTAAAGTATATGGGGTTTTTAGGTATGGTATTGGAGCCACTACCGATATAAGCGCATACCCGTTTACTACACAGTCTTTAGACTATGGAACTATTAAACTGTCTTGGGTGTATCCAAATAATACAAGCACTTTTCCTGTATCTGGAACAACGTTTTTAATAGTAAGAAGCGCAGTTGGTTTTCCTATTACGCCTGATGGTGGAAATGTAATTTATAAAGCTACTACATCTGAATTATCAAGCCTTTTAGGAACTACTGGTACGCTTACAGATACAGGTTCTTTTTACGATCCTATTACCGGCTCTGCAACTACTACTTATACTTCTATCACTACGGGCACAGTAGACGCTAGCATTTACGTAACTCTTACTGCGGCTAACGCAAACATTAAAGTTGGTCAACTAGTTACTTATACCCCAACGATTTATTTAACCGGCCCCAACTCAGGTAGTGGAGTTGTAGGAAACACTACTGTAGCTGCAATTAACGGAACTACCTTAACTTTAAGCAAACCTGCTTATATTCCAGACGGCACTACTTTAACATTTTCTCCAACGTTCTTAACTCCAGGTAAGTCCTATTACTATTCCGCGTTTGTTTACACAAATAGTTATTGGCAACGTGTTGGAACTGCCATGGGCACATCTATTAAGGACTATAATACCGCTAATGTAATGTATAACTCCTTGCCTCAAGTTTATTTATCTTCCTCAACTAGCTCTAATAAAAATAATGACTTATATAACTTATTAAGAGTTATTGGTGTTCAGTATGACCTCATTAAAACAAAAGTAGAGAACGCTAAAAATAGATACGATGTAAATAATTTAGACGGCAAGTTATTGCCAGCTCTTATGGACCAAATGGGCTTTTCATATGAAAGCGGATTGGGCATACAACAAAGCAGAAGGATGCTTAATAACGCTGATTATATCTACCTTAATAAAGGAACTGGCCAAGGCGTAAAACAATTTGTTACTTCATTTACCGGTTACCCGGCGACTATTAACCCTTTTAAAAACTTATTTTTGACACTTGATTGTGCTTCTTTTGAGACATCTGATGGATATTGGGGTACTAGCGGAAACGCTATGACGGCCGTAAATACTACCCCAGCGTTAGAAGGAGGAAGCCCAGCAGCTTACTCTGAGTCTAACTCCCCTACTGGTTATGCAAATAGTCGTCTTGGTTATTTAAAAGCTACTATAACTTCAACAGCTGGCCAATCAGCATGGGAGTTATCATATGGAATATCTACAGATAGTTTTAGCATAACGGCAACTACAACCACTAATGCTGTGGATGGTTATGGTTTTGTTACGCTTACTACTACTGCTGAACATGGTTTTTCTGTTGGACAATCTATAGTTCTTCAAGGCATGACCCCGAATTATATAAACGGCATAATTAAAATAATTAGCGTTCCTAGCCCTACTTCTTTTACTTTCTATAACTCAGCAATTGCAGCCGCTGGTGTTTCTGGCGGTCCAATTACAGTTTCTCCAACAAGCGGTTCTGGAACAATTAACTCATATAACCCAGTTCTTTATGGAATCCCAGTAACCGGTGGAACAAGTTATAAATTTTCTTTTTACGGTTATTTTCCAACCGGACGTGAAATTGGTCCCGGAATTAAATGGTATGACCAATACGGATCATTCATCTCTACCGCGTTAGGTAGTAGTACAGCAATTTACGATATTGATGCAAATATTTGGACTAACAAATCATACACTAATACAGCCCCTACTTATGCTGCCTATGGTGTTCCTTTTATACAGATTTACAACACTACAACTATAGGTATAGCTAATTTAATTACGGTAGGTGATAAATATTACTTTGATGCTTTCCAATTTGAAGCTTCCCCATTTGCTACAAAATATTCTGATCCTAGACGCGTGGACCTTTATTTAAACGCTCCTAGAATTAACCAGGTTATTAACCCTGGATTTGAGCTTGCTACTACTAACTGGTCTACTACTGGTACTAGCGCTTTTGCAACAGATGCTACGGCTGGAAATGTGTATCCAACTAGTTCAATCGGCTTAGGTACTGCAAATAGCACAAAGTCGGCTAAACTTACCGCAAATGCTGCATCTACTACATTAACCCCAAGTAGTACTATTGCAATATCTGCAAATACACAATATTCGTTTAGTGCTTATGTAAAAGGTTCAAACGCAGATACTGTTACTGTAAGCGTTATTTGGAAAGATTCTGGCGGTACTACTTTACAAACCGATACCTCAGCCGCCTTAACTTTACCTACCGCTACTTTTAGCCGTTTGTCGTTAACTCCTATCTCAGGTTCTACACAAATGATTTCCCCAGCAACTGCTGCAACAGCAACAATTACATTAACTTTTACTGGAGCTAGCACTCATATTTACTATGTAGATTCTATTTTGTTTGAATCAAGTGCTACTGTAAATGCCTATTTCGATGGCGGTACTGGGTACAATAACACGGATGATTTAGTTTGGGAGCAAAATGCTGCCGGTACTAAAGGTACAGCAAGCACTGGTAGAAGCCTTTATTACCCTAACAAATTCTTAACTCAAAATCGTTTAAACGCTGTACTAGCTGACTACCTACCTCTAGGGTCTACTTACGCGGTATTTATTGGTACTACCGCTACTTGACGTTTTTTAATTCTTCTGTATACTAATACTTCCGTTCATAGGAGGTAATTATGAGACGAGTAACCATCGCGGTTATGGGTAATGGTAAAACAACCCGGGCTAACGTAGAGGCCCTTATTAGTGATGTTGTAGATTCAGTTGATGAAGCAACTATCGCTATTGTATATAATGAAAAAAAGTCTGATGGAGTCGAATGGACTTATCAATACGCAATCGATAAAGAACTACCAATTCTTGATTATTCTAGGAATAATTATGAAGAACTTTTGGTTGATAATACTAAGGAAGAACTTAGATTCTTTGCCTTATGGGATGATGACGACTCAGAATGTCAAGCCGCCGCTGCAATAGCTCAGCAACACAATATCCCTGTCTATGACCTTACAAACGGTCTTATGTTAATACCCTTAAGCCAAGGAACTATTGCAAGTCCCCCACGAGTTGTAATGCCTGTGGTAGAGACTCAAGTAACTGAGGAGACTGTTCCTGATGAAAAGGCAATTAAAGCTATTAAAGAAGCTTTGCCTGATGATGAAGAAGATGAAGCATATGACAGCGAGTACGACTTAGAAGAAAATTTGGTTGTGCTAATGTCAGAGATGGGTAAGATTTTTGCCCGATCATTTGCTAAAGAATTTAAACGCATCATCAAGGAATAGCATGTCTATCAATATTAGTCGGCAGGCACAGGACTGCCTAGCTTTCCTATACCTAAATCCAACTCTTATAATAAATCACCGTACCCTGATGGAACACAAGGGCTTGAGCAGACGCAAAAGCTTGGTTGTTTTACAAGAGCTACGAGACGCAAATTGCATCAAAATGACTAGAATAGTTGGTGCAGGTACTAAAACTAAAGTGGTAATGTCTGACGTGACCAAATCGGTCATATCAGGTTATCGCCATATAGCAGTACAGCTAGTAAGCCATATTTCTAATAGCAATACAGCTAGTACTACTAATATAGCTACAAATAAATTCCTCGACGAGGTCGAGGGGAAGGAAAAAGAAGTGGGTTATGAGTACTTTAAAAAGATGTCGTCTCCAGATGACGATACTCTGGTTGACCGCGCAAAGCATCTGGCGCAGAAGAAAGCCGAGTACGTGGAGGTTCGCGAGGCTAAGGCGCAAAAACGCAAAGACCAGCACCGCTCCAAGATTGCTCCATCAGACTGGACATGCAAAGACGTTGCATACGAATTTGGGGACCGCATGGCCGATATTTGGTCCATCAAACCCTTCAGTATCACTCAGTCCCGGTTTGTACAGGCACTCTCGGTATTCCGGAAACAGCATGATACGAACGGTGAAGTGGAGCTCAAGATTATCGAGCTATTCTTCAGCACCCTCAAGTCCGAGAAGTACACCGACGGGAACCATCTATGGAGAGCCTTCCTCTACAAAGCCCCCAGCTTGCTAATGCAGGCTCGTGAGAGTATCATCACGGTAGAGCAGCTGGAAACGAACATTATTCGTGACCAAGAGCTAACTAACCGTAAGCTTGCTTTGCTAGACGAGGATGAAAATGTATAAGCCAAACGATTTGCCGGCCCGTAGGCGGACTTGGGTGAAGATTGCGAGTATACCCCCAGCCAAGCTTGGTTGGACCCTTGAGGACTGTTCTGACGTCTCTGCGGACGTAATGACGGCCGTCTCTAAGTGGTTTTCCGCAGTAACTTCAGATAAGGTAATCCGAGCCGAAGGTAAGCAAACTTGTGGTCTTGGTTTAATGCTTTATGGACTTCCGGGTCGCGGTAAGACCACAATGGCTAATACTTTGATTCAAGAAGTGCTTCGTAAAGCAGCTCCAGAAATTCTAGGTATGGAGCCAGGCAAGACAGTTTCGCGCCCTTGCTATTTCATCACTTACAACGGGTTACTTGACCTTAAGGGCGCAATCATGGAAGACCACGAGAGCGATGACGAGTTGCTTTACAACGGTATTCTTGGTGAAGCTTATGATGATGCGTATAACGTACGAGTCCTTGTTTTGGATGACGTAGGTAAAGAGCACGCAAGTGCTTCAGGCTGGCAGAAGAATATGCTTCATCACGTTCTTCGTACACGTTTCAATAATGGTTTGCCTACCATAGTTACCACCAATATCAAGATGGACGATTGGGAGGCTCACTATGGGTCTGCTACTCAGTCGTTTGTTCACGAGGCTTTTATTTACGTGAACATGGATTCATCTGCGGATTTGAGGAAGTAACGTGGCCCCAGGAAAAAGCGCACCAGAAAACAAACGACTGCTACAAATATTTCTTAGCCATAGGTCGGACAGTCCAGGTCCAGGAATTTTTGAAGTAAACACTACTCCAGATAAATATTTGTCATGTAATTGTCCAGGGTTTGCTGCCAAAGATAGTTGCAAACACACAGCGTTAGTAGAGCGCAGAATTGAAGAAGGTGGGGGAATGTATCCATTTGATTTTTCTGACAGAGTTAACACAGAACAAATACGAGTTGCAATGAGGACCGAACAAACATTTAGAGACTTCATAATTAAACACGCTAAAGTGGAGATTTACTAATGCAAGGGAATGACATTAGCAATTCGTTACCGCAACGTGTTATAGTGACTGCTGATGTAATTGTAGATGTTTACGAGGACAATAGAAAAGTTCTTGGGTTTGTACCAGTTAAAAAAAGACGTAAGGAATATAACAGAATGGTGCTTAGCCACTTGTATATGACTACTCTTAAACGCGGTATTACAATGGAGCTTATTAGCTTTACTCATTCAGAAGATGAAGTGGTAGAGTTAATGCTTCACTTAGACAAGCTTGGAACGAACCCATTTCGTTACGGCTCGTCTTACAAATCGGTAGATAAGTTAGTTGCAGAACTTCCTTATCGACCAGAGGTTATCGGTGTAATTGATATCCCATCGCGACTACTTCGGTATGGTCGATGGGGGATGGACTTTCCTTCATTATGAGTACAGAAACAAAACTAATTGGTGCGGCCATTCGTGTCCGCGACCTATCCCCGTTATTTGAGCGCGGTGTATCAGACTCGTGGTTTTCTAACGAAGAAGACAAACGTGTATGGACCTACTTACGGACTCACTTTGCTAAGTATGGCGAAAGTCCTAGCGAAGAAGTAATTGCAGCAAACTTTCCTACATATCGTGTAGCGGAACTAACTGACTCAATAGATTTTCTACTTGATGACCTTGTAGACAAACGTCGTAAACTTTCTATTAGCAACACGCTACGTCTTGCCGTAGAAGCAATTCAAACTGAGAAAGACCATGAAGCCGCATTACTTTTGATGCAGGGAGGTCTTGTAAAGCTTGAAGAAGAAGGTTTGAACAAAACCTCCGATATCAACTTGATTACAACCACAGAGTCACGCTGGGAAGATTATTTATTCCGTAAGAATAACCCAGGTCTATTGGGAGTCGCTACCGGATTTCCTACAATTGACACCGTAACTAATGGGTTGCAGAATGGCCAACTGATTGTAATTGTTGCTACACCTAAGACCGGTAAGTCAACACTGGCTTTGCAGATTGCCAATAACGTACATAAGCAAAACCTATCTCCAATGTTCCAATCTTTTGAGATGACTAACCGTGAACAGCAAAATCGTTATGACTCAATGCGTGCGCTTGTTTCACATAACCGCCTTATCTCAGGTACGTTAAGTAAAGAAGAAGAAAAACGATTCCAAGATGCCCTATTGACTATGGCGGATGACCCTACAAACTTCTGGCTTGTAGATGCCGCTCACGGTATTACCGTGTCATCTATCCAAAGCAAAATTCAAACGCTTAACCCAGATGTCGTGTTTATTGACGGTGTGTATTTAATGATGGATGAACAGACTGGCGAGTCAAACACCCCACAAGCTTTGACTGGTATTACTCGTTCTTTGAAACGTCTAGCTCAGAGAACTAATAAGCCTATTGTTATTACTACACAGGCGCTTAACTGGAAAACCAAAAAGGGTAAGGTATCTACTGACTCAATCGGTTACTCATCCTCATTCCTACAGGACGCAGATGTCGTGTTTGGTCTTGAGCGCGAAGATGAAAACGTAGATGATACTAGAACCCTAAAGGTTATGGCTGCTCGTAACAGCGCTAACGTAGAGGCATCCCTAATGTGGGATTGGTCTAGCGGTTTATTCCGCGAAATGACAAGCGACGACGTATGAGACTAGAAGAGATGGAAAGCGTATTAAGACGCTTAGATATTGAGCCAGTTAATGCACGCGGCTCAGAGATACTTGCTTTATGTCCAGGCCATAAAGAGATTACGGGTAAAGAAGATCGTAGCCCATCTTGGTGGATTAACTCTGACACAGGCGCACACATTTGTTTTTCTTGCGGGTTTAAGGGTAACCTATGGGCTCTTATTGCAACTGCACAAGGATTACGAGATGCTAATGGTTTCTTAGATTACGCAGACGCTAAAGACTGGTTATACCTATCATTCGATAACATTCAACTAGGTACGCATGAAGAAGAAGAACAAGAGTCGGTGTTTAAAGAAGTTACGACTATTACAGAGTCTAGGCTTGCCTTGTTCACATATCCACCACAGCACGCATTAACTGCCCGCGGGTTTACTTTACAAGCGGCAGAAAAACATCAGTTACTTTGGGATACAGCGCACTCAAATTGGATTTCCGTAATCCGTGACCCGCATTCAAATAAATTGTTGGGTTGGCAGGAGAAAGGCTTTAGTCGCCGTTATTTCCGAAACTACCCACAGGGTGTAGAAAAATCCACAACGCTGTTCGGCCTTAATAAGTACACAGGTGGACGCATGATTATCGTAGAGTCTCCGTTAGACGTGGTAAGATTAGAGTCAATCGGGGTCCCCGGTGGAGTGTCTACCTATGGCTCAATGATTTCTAATACTCAATTAGAACTAATAAAAGAAGCAGATGAGATTGTGTTTGCATTTGATAATGACGAATCTGGAATTAACTCTTCTAAAAAGATGCTAGAGCAAAATCTAGAGGCTTGGTATTTTAACTACGGCCAGACGGATATGAAAGATGTAGGTGCTATGAGCAGAACTGAAATTCTTTATGGGCTACTTACAGCTAAGCACTCTGTAAACGGATTAGGAGCTTTACAATGGGATTCGTAGGAACGCTGCTTCCTTATCAGCCAGAGGCTGTTGATAAGATGATTGAGCGCGGCAAGATGCTTGTTGCTTATGACTTAGGGCTTGGTAAAACCGTATTGACGATTGCGGCTATTGAAGAATTAATGGATGAAGGCAATATAACTGAGCCAGGTTTGATAATTTGCCTATCTAGCCTTAAATACCAATGGCAGTCTTCTATTACTAAGTTTACTAACGGCTCAAACTCAATCGTTATTGACGGCAACCCAGAGCAGCGCAAAAAGCAATATGACCGTGCGATGCGCTGGAAAACTTCTAAAATCGATTACGTAATCATGAACTATGAGCAAGTAGTAAACGACTGGGATTCTGTAAGCAAGTTGCCTAGAGGATTTATTGTTTTAGATGAAGCCACTGCTATCAAGTCGTTTAAGTCAAAGCGTGCCAAGGCTGTTAAGAAACTGGCTACTTGCGAATATCGGTTTGCTCTTACTGGAACCCCAGTAGAAAACGGCAAGCCAGAGGAACTATTCAGCATCATGCAGTTTGTTGATGACAGCGTTTTGGGGCGATTTGATAAGTTTGACATGACATTTATTGTTCGTAACGCGTGGGGTGGCGTAGACCGCTATCGCAATCTATCTACCTTGCATGAGCGCATGAAGACAGCGTCTGTTCGTAAAGCTCAAAAAGACCCTGACGTTGCTCCATTTTTACCGGACACAATACATAAAGATCCAATATTTGTAATGATGGACCGAAAGACAGCTAAGTTATATAAACGTATTTCAGATGACTTGCTAATGGATTTAGATAACGCTCAAACGCTTTTTGGAAGCTCTTTTAACGTATTAGCTCATTATGGCTTTGAAAAGTCATGGGGTGGCCCAGCAGATGAACTACGCGGGCAGGTTATGTCTAAATTAGGTTGTCTTAAAATGCTTACCTGTTCTCCTGAACTTCTTAAAGTAAGCGCAAAAAAATTTAGAAACGGTAACGGTGAAGGTTCTGCTTATGCTGCTCAATTAGATGAAGAAGAGTTATTAGAAGGACTTTCTAGCCCAAAACTTGAGGCGTTTGTAAGTTACGCTAAAGACTTTCTAGAACAGGATGAACATAATAAACTAGTAGTATTTTGTACCTATGTAGATATGGTAGATATCATTGCTGACCGCCTTGGGCGTGACATCAGTGTTACATATACAGGACAACTTGACGCTAAGACAAAGGAAAAACATAAAAATGCTCTCAATAACGACCCTTCTATTCGTGTGTTCGTTAGTTCTGACGCCGGTGGTTATGGCGTGGACCTTCCGGCGGCGAACATGCTCATTAACTATGATTTACCTTGGTCTTCTGGTTTGGCTACTCAGCGTAACGGCCGCATTCGTAGGGCTTCTTCTGAGTGGAAAACCATTGTGATTCAAGATGTGCTGGTTACTAACTCAATTGAAGTACGCCAACATTCAGCTCTTCAGCAAAAGAACGCAATTGCCTCAGCCGTAATTGATGGTGAGGGTATTAACGATAACGGTGGGGTGGATTTGACAATTGGCACACTTCGTGGTTTCCTATTAGATATGTCGGTGTAACATGCCTAACTATCAATATAAATGCCCTGACTGTGAAGCTACTTGCACGATTACACAAAATATAAACGAAGAAGCAAAGACACCTAAATGCCTTGCTTGCAATAAATTGATGACCAGGGTTTTTGGAAACCTTGCAGTTCAGTTTAGAGGCGGCGGCTGGGGAAGAGGAAACTAATGGCACTTGGACAAATGATGACTTTTGAAAAATGGCTATGGCTTGGGCTTACCCAAGGTTGGGTAGGTCCTACTATCTGTCATACTCACGATGGCTTACCTATGAGCGAAGAAGAATACAAGGAGTATGACAGCGGAGATGACCCATGTATTCATATATTAAGACTTTACAACAGCCCAGAAATTAAGGCTGCCGTAGAGGAAAACCACTCACCTAGCGTGTGGCGAGCAACTAATTCAGGCTATGAAGTATAAGGAGATAAAATGGCAAAAGGAAAGCCAGCACCAGCACCAGTTAAGAAAGCCGGAGACGGCCGCAATAACGGTAAAGCACCAAAAAAGCGACCAAAGATTTTTGACGCTATCAAGCGCAAATTAGTTCGCAAGAAGTAAAGATGTTATTACTCCCTAATAAAAAATACGACGTTATTTTAATGGACCCGCCATGGTCTTACTATGGCGCACAAGACAAGATGGGGGCTGCTGCAAAGTTTTATCCAACTATGTCGGATGAAGACTTAATAGCTATGGATATCCAAAGTATCCTAAACAAACCTGGCGTAATTTTTATGTGGGTAACATCGCCTCGCCTGGACTTTGCTATTGATCTTCTACGAGCATGGGGGTTTACATATAGAGGAGTTGCGTTTACATGGGTAAAGACTCGCAAAGACGGCTTGACCCCAATAGGCGCGCAGGGCGTCCGCCCGAGCATCGTAAAACCGACAACCGAGTTTGTTATTGTTGCCTCAAACGTTACGAAGGGCCGACCCCTGCCCCTTGCAGACGAAGGTGTTTCCCACGTGGTCCTTGCTGCAAAAATGGAGCATTCAAGGAAGCCAGACGAAGTTCACCGAAGAATTGAGCGTCTGTACCCAAATCAATTAAAGCTTGAAATGTTTGCTCGTAGGCCGATGGATGGTTGGGATGTTTGGGGCAATGAGATATAAAGTCTAAAAAGTAGTTAATAAAAAACCCCCTGCTAAACAACAGGGGGTTTTTACTTAAGATTTAAGCCAATGGCTCTTCTTCTTCAGGGGCATCTACATGGTCTGTTAGTTCTGTCAGGTCACCAAAGTCAGCAAGTTCTGGAGTTTCAGCAGCTGATTCTTCTAGTGCTTGTTTAACTTCAGGGTCATTTGCTGATTGTTTTGCAACAGCAGCACGGAAACCTTTTTCAATGTCTTCGTTTGAAATACTTGCATCCCAAGCTAGTTGAACACCAAAGTAAATGATGATTGATGAGAATACAGTAGCAACACCATTTAAAGCACCAAGTAGTGGACCAATGCCTGATGCAGCACCAGTAGCCATACCTGGGATTGCAGCAAACATAACCACACCAATAGTGCGCTTAATTAAATTACCAAGTGCTTTCATTATTTAACCTCTTGCTTACAAGTTGGGCAAACCTTTGGGTCTGCATGGACCGGGGCAGCCACTGGCTTAGCAACTGGCTTAACAGCTTTTTGCTTTGCAATTTGGCCTTTAATGTACTCGTGAGCGTTGTAAACTTTGCCACCAAACACACCTTCAGCAGAACCGCTTAGTGTGAAGTGTAGGTGACAACCAAAACTCGCTGAGCCTGTGTTACCTGCTTTACCAACTACGTCGCCTGACTTCACGACTGTTCCAACCTTAAGTGGTGATGGTTCATTCATGTGGCAGTAACCGAAGTAGTGGCCGTTATCTGTCTGTAGTACAACAACGTTACCAAGAACGGTGCTTTTTGCTAAAGGTCTATTAAGTACGATTGTTCCATCATTTACAGCAAGCAAAGGCTCGCCAACAGGGAAACCGTTATAATCGGTTCCACGATGACCTGGAGCTTTGTGCCACTGGTCTACTGCGCCAAATAGTGATCCGAGTTTGACCTTCTTTACCGGGAAAATCCAGTTACCCATAGTGGGGTTCCTTTCGAAGGGTTGGAGGGGACAGTTCTATTGTCTCTTATTCGTCTCTATTTCGCAGGGGGAACGTGGCTATCCATATAACCAATGAACCTATGATGCACCAGCCAACTACCGCCTTAGCAGAGCCTTCTAGTACAACCCAGGCTACAAACATACCTAAAAGAGTCCATATTTGGCCTATAAGGTCATTTAAAAACTTCATTTTTCTTTCCTTCGGCTAGAACTTGATGAACTTGATGCTGCACTTGCTGCGCTTTGAGCAGCCATAGATGCAGCTTGTGTTGCTACTTGTGTAACAATAATGGCCGAAATAACCACTTTCTGTGCTTTTGCTCGCACAGCAGGAGGTAAATCTGCACCAATGTTGCCTAAAGCGTTAAACGCATCAGCTAATCCTTGAAATGCTGCCCCCAACAATGGAATATCTGCAACTGGATTATTGTTGTTAAATTCCTTTGGGGGTATTATTTTAAATTGATTACAAACGCTTGCCTAGGAAGGTACGCACCATCAGCAAAATACTTTGGGTTATTCTTTTTTGGTTTACGCTTATCAGCAGCAGTAGGCTTTGGAATGTTTGCTAGGTCTACTTTTGCTTGAACAACTTTGGCTTCTAGGTCGTCTACCTGTTGTACCGCAGACTCAATAGCAGCAAATGTGCTACTGTACTCGGCTTTTAGGTCACGCAAGTTGGCATCAGCGACTACTTTGTCATCACTTCTGTTTTGCCAGTTAGATTCGGCGTTACTCATGACGTACTCTAGTGGAACTAAAATAGTGTGCTTATTTGCTAACGAACTTCCAGCGTATCCATAGGCTGCTTGTTTGCCGTCATAATCATCACAAGCATTGCTGTAAACCACATTTGCCTGCTCTTCAGCGGCTACTGCCTGAACATAAAGAGCGGTCTTAGCGTTTAGTACAGCAAGCAGTGCTGGGTTTTTAACCAAGTTGGCTACTGCGCCCTGTGTGAAGAATGACGCTGGGGCTACTGCATAAGAACTACCGCCTAGAGGTTTGTAGTTTAAACTAGAACAAGCACCGCCACCCCACTCATAGAACCAAGCGTCAATAGCGTAAGACTTTCCACCTGTAAAGGAGAACATGCCTGTAGAGTTTGCTCCACAGCCTTTTAGCGACCAGTCGTTGATTACCTGAGTTCCGCCAATTTGCATATAGAAACCATCATCAGCAGGGGCCTGGAAGTAAACTTTAGTTGTTGTTGGGTAGGTAATGTAACCCTTGTAGTGAAGCATGATGTAATCAGAACCACAACCTAGAATGTCACCGCCACCCCAGTTGGCGTCAATGTTGGCTACAGTAGTTGTCTTACATTTGGTGTAAGCAGTGTCTGATTTTTGTGGAGGGTTTCCGTAACGGTTAATGCCTGTGTAAACATCAACAACCAAACCAGCGGCATTTTTAACGCTACCACCCTCGGTAATTAACTTGGTGTCATAATCATTTTGTGCTTGATTCATAACAGCCTGAGCGTTATCAGCGTTCTGCTGGGTTACTGCGTAAGAATTATAGGTAGAGTCCACTACATCAGCAGCAGCATTTACTGCGGCCACTGCCTGAGCGACTACTACTTCAGCAGCCTGAACATCAGCAAAAGCCACATCATAGTCAGACTTTTTACTGTTGTAATCGGACACAGCAGCCTCTAAAGCATCTTTTGCTTCAGTAGCGGCAGTCTGGGCAGAGTTAATAAGGTCAGCCTGAGAGTTAGACGAGTTAGTCCAACTATCAAGGTTAGCTTGTGCGTTGGATAACTGATTCTGAAGGTCTTGTACCTTTGCCTGTGCCTCAGCAACTTTTTGGTTATAGTCAGTTGTGCTATCAGCCATAGCGGGGCTAGACAACCCAAACATAAGAAATAGTGAAGTTGCGGCTACAAATAAAGTAGAGAACTTACGCATTTTTTTCATTGGTTTTTTCCTTTTCATTTTCGACATTTTTTAAAGATACGGTTTGCTGGAAAGCAGCATTAATTTCATTTAGGGTAAGCTTTCCATCTTCTAAGAAAGCCAAAGCAAGCAGTTCAACTACTTTAGCTACGGCCATTACACCGCCCATTACAGCGCTAAACCAAATAGGAATTTGGATACCGCTCATAGAGCCGGCGACTGTACCCGCACCGATTACGCCCAGTGCTGAGGCGACAAATGTTGCAAGTACACGCAACATTACATTGCCAAAAAGTTTCATAATAATTTTCTAAACTAAAGATTTATAGGGGAGTTTAGGTATAGAAACGCGTGTTTTAAGCAGGTAACTGCGCGATTAATTTGACAAATAGGGTCAATTCCATTATCTACTAGCCAGGTGTGTTTTTTTGGCTAAACGTTGTTTGGCTCCGTATTTCTATGCTATGGTCTTACCTATAACTGAATATAGTGTCACTTCGACAATAAACGACCCCAGTACTAAAGCAATGAAAGGTAAGGTCGCCAAATGAAAAAGTACGTAATTATAGCCAGCATACTTGTAACACTTGCTGGTTGTTCCGCCTCTACAGCAACAGCTGTAGCTCAAATTACACAAGAAACAAAGCAACACCAAGTTAAACCATTAACCTTAATTGAGACAGCTAAAGCACACCGCAATACTGCTCAAATGAGGAATGTAGTTAAGTATCTGAAAACTCGCGTAGGACGCACATCTTATGTGTTTTCAGGTGCCAGTCCCCGTGGATGGGACTGTTCAGGTCTAGTACGCTGGGCCTATGAACGATTCGGTATAGAACTACCGCACTCGGCAAATGCCCAAGGGCATATTGGAACTAGAGTCTCAAAGCCAAAGCTTGGAGACATTGTCTTGTTTGCCTACAATGGCAGCACAGACTTCTATCACGCCGCCATTTACATTGGAAATGGAAAAATAATTAATGCACATCGTGGAGCTCATGCCACGATAATTCAACCGCTTACAGATTACAAAAGCGGGCAAATCCGATTTGTCCGTATAGTAAAAACACTGTAAACTAATTGTGGGCCGGATGTGCCTCTCACTCTCCGGCCCACTTTGCCCCTATAGCTCATCTGGTAGAGCGACGCACTTGTAATGCGTAGGTGACGGGTTCAAGTCCTGTTGGGGGCTCTAAACTGATAAAATATTCACATGACTAGAAATAATGCAGATTTTCACGGTGGAGAAACTTTTGGTATAGCGCCTATGGGTAGAGGAAGGTCTTTACACCTAGTCACTGGAGATACCTCTACTAAATGTACTAAATTAGGTGATGTACACGAACCCACCAAATATTCCCATCCTGGCGGTAAATTGACTCGTGACAAAGCAGCTGCTGTAGTAGGGCCAGGTTTAGATAACCAATTATGTCCTAAATGTTTTCCTAAAAAATAACCTATATACATGTATAGACAACTTGTATAGATTCTGTTAAAATCTATATAGGTACGCCAATTGGGTACCGTAAATAAATACTGTGCTACGGGCAGTAAATGTACCAAGGCACAGTTGTCGTCTAAGGAGACAACATGAAAATACGTGATCAATTCCCAGACCCGTGGGATAAACACAACAATCCATATGACCCATATGGTAAAGCAATTCCAAATCCGCATGACCCTGCGGATATTTATAAGAAATGGCAGAAACCGCCTGCCCCAAAGGTTATTACCATCAATGACCTATTTCCAAGCCTAGACCGCTGGTCTATTGGCTGGTCCCCGCTGCTAGAGCAGCTTAAAGAGTTGTCAAATGCTAAGGCAAGTTATCCGCCTTATGACATTATTGACCACAAAGACGATACCACAGTCATCAATGTAGCTGTTGCTGGTTTCGATAAGAAAGAACTATCAATCACAGTAGAAGAACAGGCGTTGAAAATTGAAGGTAAAAAGAAAGACAAAGAACAAGAAGGCGAACTCGTTCACAACGGTATCGCTGGACGCGATTTTAAGCTCACTTTTGCCCTTGCTGAATTTTACGAAGTAGAATCAGCCAAGGTAGAAAACGGGCTTTTGTCAGTCAAGTTGTTTAAGAATATCCCTGATGAAAAGAAGCCAAAAGTCATTGATATCAAGTAAACTATGATGGCTATGGTTCTAAGTGTTACGGTAGCACGGCGGTCTCCAACACCGCAGGCGTAGGTTCGACTCCTACAGAACCAGCTTTTTATGGTAAACTATAGGTATGCCTAACGCACCTAAAACCCCAACACGCACTATCCGTGTGCCTGACGCCCTATGGCTAGCCGTACAAAAAGAAGCCGCTAAGCAGGGTGTAACCGTTACTAGCATTCTTCTAGAAGCTATGGAAAAATTTATTGCTGAAGGACTTGACAAAGTCGCTGAGTAGGGTTTAGATTTATACAGCTAAGACATAGCATCCCCCACGGGGGTTAGACTAAGAGGTATAAATGCCAATTAATAATGATTCAATTCCAGACCCAAGTTTGGAAGAAATCCGTAAAGAAGTTCAGCAGTACGTATTCCTAAAGGAAGAAGTTACTGCTATTGAAGCCCGCGTGGGCACTCTCAGAAAACGTATTCTTGCTGTTATTGAAGAAATCGGAGAGACTAACGAAAAGGGAAGCCTAGTACTTCCTATTAACGATCATGTCAGCAACACGGGTAGCGTAATAAAACAACGCCGTGTTTCTAAAGTGTTTGATGAAGACAAGGCCGATAACTTATTAAAGGAAAAAGGTTTGTTTGATTCAGTAACTAAAACAATTACCGTACTTGACCAAGATGCTGTCATGGCTGCATACTATGATGGTAAGCTAACCGACGAAGACATTGAAACTATGTTTCCTGAAAAGGTTACATGGGCACTAATATTGGAGAAAAACTAATGGGACGCATGTCAGATTTAGACGCAGAACTACACGAACTTCCTGACGAAATTAAAGACTTTATGCACGGGTTTAACAGAGGCCGCGCCGAAGGACTTGCTATAGGTCAAGAAGAAGGTGCTTTTGCAGAACGTGAGCGCATCGTTAAGCTGCTAGAAAATCAACACAACTTTGACCAAATCTTTTTAGATGCAGTGGATGAAGTTATTGCTCTTATCAAGGGAGAAACCAATTAGCCAAATAAATTCTGGTTTATACTCTAGTGCAACTGATGATTGGGGTACGCCTCAAGCATTGTTTGACGAGTTAAACGATGAATTTAGTTTTACCCTGGATGCCTGTGCTAGCGCACACAACTTTAAAGTAAATGTTTATTTTAATGAAAAAATTGATGCGCTAGTGCAGGACTGGGCGGGCATCGTATGGATGAACCCGCCTTATGGTCGTACTATTGGGCAATGGATGAAAAAAGCATTTGAAGAATCTCAAAAAGGTGCTACTGTAGTTTGTTTAGTACCCGCTAGAACCGATACCGCTTGGTGGCATGATTATGCTATTAAAGGTGAGATAAGGTTTTTAAAAGGCAGACTAAAGTTTGAACAACCAGGGTTTGTAAAAAATAGTTCAGCACCTTTTCCAAGTGCTATAGTAATTTTTAAAGGAGTTAACTCATGAATCAACGCATAACTAAAAAAGAAATTATTGCAATTGCGGGAATAATTTTAGCTATGCTTGGTTCTTTACTATACGGCTATTTTTTAATTAAAGAAGATAAACCTAAATCATGTTGGGATTTATATACAACTGAGAATGAAGCTATTTTGCACTGTGAGGTTCACGACTAATGAGTGAAAAAGATTTTATTGACGATATGTTTGGCGAGCTTGATGTTTATTATCCCGGCAGTAAACGTAAGCGTAAAGAGGCCCCAGAAATGCCTGCATTAGATACAGACTGGGAAAAAGATTTTGTGTTAAAAACTTTACCAAATGGTAGAGAAATTGAAGTTTATATGTTAGGCTCATTAGCCAAAGCATTAAATAAAACCATCCCTACGCTTAGGCAATGGATGGATAGAGGAAAGCTTCCTCAGTCACCTTATCGCTTACCGGCTAAACCCGATAAGAACGGTAAGATGCATGAGGGAAGGCGTCTTTATAGTAAGGCAATGGTAAAAATTACAGTTGAATTGTTTGCAAAAGCTGGACTTTTGGGCACAGATCGTATAGACTGGAATATACACCGGAATCTTACTAGTAGGATAGCCGAGGCGTGGGAATCAATCCGCGCAGAAGAAAACAAAATAATCAACTAAGGAAAACATGCCCCTAAACAATAATGCCCCAGATGCCGCTAGCTACCTTGCCGACGACATCGACGCCCGCCCATCACAGGCCACAGCAACATCTACATCAGTTCAGTCTGGTTGGGATGCTGCCGAAAGCCTTGCAGTCTCAAGCGAATTTCCAACGGAAGTTAAGTTTGAGGAAAACCAGCACCAGGTCTTCAAGTTTCTTGACGAGAACGGCCCGTTTGCTATTTACAAGCAGCACTTCCTAAAGCAGAAGACAAGCGGTAAGCGCTCGTATGTCTGTATTGGTGCTAATTGCCCACTTTGCGTCAAGCTCCAGGACCGCCCGGAGAACAAGCGCGCTTTTACAGTTGTGTCATTAAACTCACCAATTGGAATGCAGCGTCAGATGCTAATTTCAGGTGCACGCCTATATCAGGCTTTGCACGCAGCTCACTACTCACCACAGGGTCCTCTTACAAAGGGATACTGGGCGATTGTGCGTATCGGTAAGGGTCCATCGACTTCTTACACCGTATCTCCAATCAAGGAACGCGACCTAGAGGAAGACTGGAAACTAGATGCAGATGCTGCATCTAAAGTTGTCAGTGCTTCAGAGGTTTACACCCGCGGACTAATCAAAGAGCACTCCTTTGAAGAGCTCGATGAAATCGCGGATTCGCTAATCTAGATTCAATAGCAATAGGCGGGGACTTGACATCCCCGCCTATTACGCTATTGTGGAGATATTATGAATATTATTACTACTGCCGAACAACTTGCCGAGATGGTAGATTACTACCTAACTCAAGATGCCTTTGCCTTTGACGTTGAAACCGTAGGCCCACGCCGAGGCATGACTCCTGTAAATGAAGTCTTATGGATTACATTTGCAACTAACGGACGCTGTGACGTCATCCCTATGGGCCACCCACACGGCGACTTTATTGAAGAAGTTTTTCCGCTCACCGGTCAGGGCGAAGTTCGCAAAGAAAAGGGGCTAACCCTTAGACCTAGCGACTACAGCCGTGACTCGAAGAAAGCCACTAAAGTTTTTGGTCCCGCACCAGAACAGCTGTATCCAGCTGAGGTGTTTAAGGCATTAGAGCCATTGATGTTTAGCCCAGATGTCCTTACTATTGGCCATAACTTAGTTTTTGACCTTACATCAGTTGCAAAGTATTACGGTGGCCGCGTTCCTGCCGGCCCTTACTTCGACACTATGATTGCTTCATTTATCTCAGACAACCGCAATAAAAATAAGTGTGGTCTTGCTGACTGCCTTAAGCGCGAGTTTGGGTATGAGATGGAAAAAGGTGTTGGTAAAGAAGTTGAAGTTTATGACTTTAATACTGTAGCTAAATATGCTTATCTAGACTCTAAGTACACTTTTTTATTGTGGAAGTCGCTTGTACCTAAATTAGACGCCGCAGACCTTAACCGAGTATTTGCATTAGAAATGGATGTATTGCGTGTTTTATGCGACATGAAATTAACTGGTGCAGTTATTGATACGGTATCCCTAGAACAATTAAAGATTGATTTAGAAGCTAAAGTAGATGAGGCACGAGCCAATATCTATAAAGCTGCCGGTCGCGAGTTTAATATTAATTCTAATCAAGAAAAACAAGTATTACTGTATGGCGCTAAAGAAGACGGCGGACGAGGGCTAAAGCCTAAAGTTCTTACGACTAAAGGTAGTCAAAAAGACAAAGAAGGCGCAGACCTATCACAGTCAGATTACTCAGTATCAGCCGAGGCACTAGAACCTTACCGTGATAAAGACCCACTAGTCACAGCTATGTTGGAATACGCTGACTATAATAAGCTTCTTTCAACTTACGTAATTCCATATTTAGGCGGAGATATTGAACGCACAACTTCTGGAAAAACTCGTACAGAGACCAAGGAAAGCCTTTTAATTAACGGGCGATTACACGGTGACTTTGTACAGCACGGAGCTGAGACAGGCCGTTTTTCAAGCCGTAACCCTAACTTACAGAACGTACCAGCACCTCATACCGCACACGGTAAAGCTATTCGTAATTTGTTTACAGCACCTCCGGGCCAAGTATTAGTTGTGGCTGACTACTCACAGATTGAGCCGCGTGTTATTGCGTCTTTCTCGGAAGATCCGATTATGATGGACAACTATCTAGAGGGTAAAGATATCTATACCACTATTGGTGACACTATGGGCGTAGACCGTAAAGCGGGTAAAGTACTTGTGTTAGCTATGGCATATGGTGTTGGTCCAGATAAGATTGCCGCATCTATTGGTTGTTCTAAAACTGAAGCTAAAGACTTATTAGATAGGTTTGCTAAAGAGTTCCCTGCTATTTCTGCTTATCGTTCCAAAGTTATTTCAGCCACTCGTGCAGGTAAACCAGTTGCACATATCAAAACTATTACGGGACGCCGTCGCTATCTTCCTGAAATTATGTCAAGAGATAATGGACTTCGTGCAGGAGCTGAGCGTCAAGCGTTTAACACAAAGATTCAAGGTAGTGCCGCAGATATTATTAAAATCGCCATGGTACGTGCTTGGACAATGATTCCAAAAGAGGCTAAGATAATACTTACTGTTCACGATGAATTGGTAGTTACTACACCAGCAGAACTGGCAGAAGAAACAGCAGAAAAGCTGCGTGAGGCTATGGAGGATATTCAAGTGTTAAAAGTACCATTAATTGCTGATATTAAAATTGTTGATAAGTGGGGAGAAGCAAAATGACCGATTGGCCAATACCTGAACCAGAAGGTGTGGGAGAAATACATCAAGTACCGGTCACAACTTTGTTTAGGTGGTACTTATACGATACCGTTGGTTCTGATGCTAATAAAAATATTGGAGTTTTTAATCTGTCACCCGTTAGTGAAGAAGGACATGAAAAAGAACAAGATGATTCTGATAACCGACTTTTTAATATCGACGCGCTGTTACCTTTCTTAACTATCTATGCAAACATGAATGCTGAGTTTTCTTTTGAAGCTCACCGCAAAGAGATGTTAAAAATCCCAGGTGTTGATGAAAGTATGTTAGAATCAAGTTCCACAACTTTAAAAGAGTTCTATAGCAATTTAACTTTTAATGGATTGTTAGCAACTATCTCAGCTGCTGTAGAGCTTAATTTAATTAAACTTCACGGTACTTATACCGGATTAAAGGAGACAGATAATGAGTAATTGGTGGGCAGATAAATTAGGCACCCCAAGACAACCACAGCAACCACGATTACCTGAACAACAAGTTCCTGTAGTCCAGCCTGGTATAACACCGCAGTATCCTGGGTATACTCCTAATCAAGGTTATCCTCCGGTTACCCAACAGCCCCCATACAACCCAGAACTAGCCGGACATAGGCTCCCAGCCAGTGCATTGACCCCAAGTCGTTGTCCAAACTGTTCTAGTGGTAATTATGGAAAAATGACCCCAGAGACAGCACCTCGTTGCTATGATTGCGGTTATCCAATTCAACAGTCTGGTTCAGGTATGCCAGGAGTTAGAATACCTAGCAATGGTAATACTGAAGCTGCTAAACAAGTTAGCACCGCAAACAATTTCAACCCTGGCACAATCATAGATAGGATCGGTTAATGTCTAAAGTAGTAGATGCTGTAGTAGCAAAATTAAATAAAAAACTTGGTGAAAATACTATTGTCAAAGCGTCTGAGATTGTACCTATGACTAGGTTTACCTCGGGCTCATTGTCATTGGATATGATTTTGGGCGGTGGTTGGCCAACTAACCAATGGCATGAGATTATTGGTGAAGCAAGTAATGGTAAGACCGCACTAGCCCTTAAAACCATTGCAGCTAACCAGAAAATTAACCCTGATTTTACTACTATTTGGATTGCTGCTGAGCAATGGGTTCCAGAATATGCAGAAATGTGCGGAGTAGATTCCTCACGAGTGTTTGTGTTTAGTAGCAACGTCATGGAAATTGCTTTAACAGCTGTCTTAGAATTTGTAGAAACTAAAGAAGTTGATTGTGTAGTTATTGACTCCCTTCCAGCCCTTGTACCTTCAGCAGAAGACGAAAAGGAAATGGAAGAATTTACAGTTGGCCGTGGCGCAATGCTTATGGGTAAATTCTTCCGTAAAATGGAACGAGCTGGCAAACGCAGTATGTTAGGCGAAGAGCGACCATTTATTGGTTTAATTATTAACCAGTTCCGTATGAAAATTGGCGTAATGTATGGAGACCCACGCACTACTCCAGGTGGCGAAGGTAAGAATTACTTTTTCTTTACCCGCGTTGATGTAAAGCGCGATGAATGGATTGAAATTGGTACAGGTCAGGAAAAGCGCAAGGTAGGTCAAACTATTAAATTCCAGACTAGAAAGAACAAGTCATCACCTCCGGGACAGACTGCATTTGTAGACTTTTACTTTGACGACGGTTCTGGTATTGATAAAGGCGAGTATGATTTTGCCAAAGAAATCGTATCCTTAGCAATTATTAATAAAATTGTTGTAAGAGCCGGTGCATACTACCGCTACTCAGAGCGCCAGTGGCAAGGTGCAGATGCCTTGCTTAATTCAATTCGAGAAGAAGTTGATTTGCAAGACCAATTAACTAAAGATGTGATGGGTACCCTAAAGCTTGGCTAAGTCAGAAGGCCAAAAACAATCCCTTAAGCATGAGAAACGCCTTGCTAAAGCCGTCGGAGGTCAACGTAGTGTTGCCTCCGGTGCTTTTTGGTTTCGCAAAGGCGATGTACGGTCACAAGACCTTCTAATTGAGCATAAATGGACCGGTAAGAAGTCGTTTACCCTGAAGTCTGATGTATTAGAAAAGATAACCACAGAGGCCCTCCTAGACAGCCGTACGCCCGTTTTGGGCATAAGCTTAAATGAGGTTAATTACGTGGTTATGGACGAAAATGACTTTTTGACAATGAGAGAATTTCTGTTACAATGTATAGAGGAGCACACGGAAGAGAAGTAGCTCAACTATTGGAGTTTATTTGTCTACCCCGTTTACTAGCTTTCTTTCAGAACCAGACCCTTGGCAATATGAATCCAAGTGCGGTACCAGAAAATATGATGACAAAACCAAAGATTATGTATTCGTATATAATCCAGACCTTTGGTTTCCGCCAAGAGATAAAGACCTGTATAAGCCAATAGCAGACAAAGCTAAATCAATTTGTTTTGGCCGTGATGGCAAAGGTGAATGCCCAGTAAGATTACAATGCCTTATGTTTGCGGATAAGAACGATGAAGTGCACGGTATCTGGGGCGGCATGAGCCATCGTGAACGAAACGCCTTAAAACGTAAAGCTAAAAAGCAAGGAACTACTTTAGAAGAACTTGCTAAAAAAGCTAGTAGACAACCATAGAAAAGTGTGCTATGTTCTTCAGTGGAGGACATAAAACATGCCAGAGAAAAAACTAAAAAAAATACCAGCAGGTGCATTGAAAAGCTTTGTAGATGCCGGTAAATCAACCACAAGAGTGATTAGCAAAGTAGAACGCTTTGTACTATCGCAACCTATAGATAATTCTAGATCGTTTAACGGTCTGCACCCATCCGCCATGGTTAGCCCTTATTGGTGCCATCGTGCGTCTTACTTTCATTTAAAAGGTAATCACCCTACACCAGAAGCTCGCCAATTTAAACGTGAATTAATTTTTGCACAAGGCCATGGTATTCATGCTACTTGGCAAAATTGGTTTCGTGACATGGGTAAGCTGTATGGTGTATGGGAGTGTAAGAGCTGCTTTATTAAAATTTGGGAAACTAGCCCAGAAGGTTGTGACGCCTGTAGTACGCAAGGAACAATGCGTTATAAAGAAGTTCCCGTAGAATATGACAAGTTGATGATTACTGGCCATTCAGATGGTTGGCTAAAAGGATTTGGCGATGACCTAATGCTTGAAATTAAGTCAGTAGGTGCCGGTACATTTATGTGGTACGACCGGTCAAACTGGTTTGCATCAAATCAAGATTTTGCTGAAGCATGGAAAAACCTTAAGTCACCATTTGAGGCTCACGTAGCCCAGGTTCAGTTATATATGAAAGTGTTAGAGTTATCTGGTCGCACAGATGTACCACAGGAAGCTGTGTTATTGTACGAAGCAAAGCCTACACAGGAAGTTAAAGAGTTTATCGTTCGCAAAGATGATTGGGCAATTCAACCGATTATTGATGGCGCACAAATTGTGGTAGACTCGTTATCCAAGAACAACGCCCCAGACTGTAATGTTGGCGGAGCGTTAAAATGCAAACAATGCGGAGGGTTCAATGAGTAAGACAACATTAATCACAAATGACACCAGCAAGTACATCTTAGATATGCTTGATGAACAAGGATTGACTGTAGACCGTGAAACGTCTATGCCACGCCCAGAGCTTCCAGCTGATATCACAGAGTTAGATGATGAAGACCTAATGCGTTTATACACACATTTATCGGCTTACAGTGAGTTTCTAAGTACGCAATTAGCCTGTGCCATTATCGATGAAAAAGATGCAGAACGTAACAGAGATTATGCTGAGTCAGAGGCAATGCTACGTCATCAGACAAACAACGCTAAGACCACAGTAACTATTATTAAAGCCTTAGTTGATGGCGACCCTACACTCGGTGAAGTGCGCCAGGAGGCCTTGGTAAAGTACTCGTATCGCAAAATGCTAGAGACCATGGTTAATAACTACGAACGTAGCACCGCGGTATGTAGCCGTGAGCTGACCCGTAGAACATCAAGCGATAACTTTAAAACCAGAAGTCGTAAGTTTACCGCATAATGGCAAAAGATAAGGTATTTGGGCCAGGACTAGGGCGAGATGTAAATAGTATTGCAATTGGTATAGACCAATCTTATTCCGGGTTTGGGATAACCGTACTTGACGCAGAAGACGTAGCGGATTATAAAACTAATGTGTTTAAAGCAGAAGGGCTACACATTGACCGTTTGGTTTGGATTCAAGAAAAACTTACAGAAATATTGGACTACTATACTTTCTATAATAAGCCTTCGTCAATTATTGTAGCCATGGAAGGCTATGCCTTTGGCACCACAATGGCCCATATGCTGGGCGAATTAGGTGCCATAGTAAAACTGGTTTGCTACAATGAACTGGATGAATTTGAGGGTAAGTACCCATACATTATTCCGCCAACTACTTTAAAGAAATACATCACAGGTAAAGGCACAGGCGTACAAAAAAATCAGGTACTTTTAGCGGTATATAAAAAGTGGGGCGTAGAGTTTAACGACGATAACGCCGCGGACTCATATGCCCTAGCTATGCTAGCTGCCGGTAAAGGTAACCTAGCCTATGAATTAGAAATTCTTGAAAAGATTAAAGGCCCTAATTTTAGGGAAAAACCTTAATGTTTATGGGGTTTGAGGACGCAAAAAAACGAACAGGGTTTGCTGCCCGTATATTTGCGTATATCTTGGCCTCATACTGGTTAATAATAAAGCGACAAAATAAAGAGTTAAAAACTAGTAAGTTTGATGAACGAGCTAGAGTAGCACAGCTTATAGAAGACGGTGCTCCACACAAATCAGCATCTTGCGGAAATAGCTGTGATGCACATATAATTGTACAATTCATACGAGAACTAAAGGATTAATAAATGGTAGAAATTATTGCAGCAGTAGTATTATTCGTATCCATTACTGTAGTTGTTACTTTAGTATTGGCTGGAATAATGACACTAATTGGCGTTGTAAAAGGTATAGACTTAGAGCACTTTCACGACGATGAGGAATAAAAATTTACAAGGAACCGATCGTACTGGTTGGTGTATAACTGGGCATCATGATAATTGCCCAAAAGTAGTAAAACTATCAATGGGGACAGCCTCAGAGAAAATCTGCGGATGTTCCTGCCACAATGAACAAGGAGAATAACATGGCGTTTAAACCAGGAGACCCAGGCGATTTCAATGGCCTATCAGAAGCAGCAAGAGAATTTATCCGTAAATCAGGACCTACGACAGAGGAGCTAAAAGCACAGGTACTTCAAGAAAACTTTGAAAATATGCTGGCTACTAAGTTTTTAGAGGCAGAGCAGTTGCTGGTTAAAAAGCACAAAGATTATGGACCAAAGAACATCAGCGAAAGCCCTGGCGGCCCTTTGAACGGACTTAGAGTACGTATGCACGATAAGTTAGCCAGAATCAATCACCTGTACGATAGCGGGGCTAAGCCTGAAAACGAGAGCCTGCGCGATAGCTTTATCGATATGGCCAATTACTCGATTATTGCCCTTATGGTACTTGATGGAAACTGGGATAACCGTGAAATCGGGGTAATGCCAGACATCAGAGAAAATTTGGATTGGGCCTAAATTAAGCCTATTTTACCTTTATAGTAGAAGTACGGGAGTACTAACACAATTTAAGGTAATTAAATGTCTGAATCACAAGATGAAAATGTATTACGCGTAAGCGCGTCTAGTAACCCCCAAGCAGTGGCGTCAGCTATTGCACACGCTATTTACGAAAAAGGAACTTGTAAGATTCGCGCTGTAGGCGCGGGACCAGTTAACCAAGCTGTAAAAGCCATTGCCATTGCCAGCGGATATACCGCGCCACGCGGAATAAGCCTAGTATGTATTCCAGGATTTCAGTCCGTAGAGATTAATGGCGAAAGTATCAGCGCAATCGTATTTAAAGTAAATTCAGTTAATTAAGCATATTTAGCCAATTACCTGTATCGTTAAAGTATCAACCATCTTAGGCCAAAGAGGTAAAAACCATGGATAAACAACCACAAGGCAAATTCCCTACAATGGGAACTAGCGCAGCTTCAACTGCTAATAATCCTTCAGGAAAACCTGAAAGAGGAACGCTTGTAAAGAAGAAGAACACAGCATCAGGCGACCCTTACAAGCAGGCAAAGCCTAGCCGCACAAAAATTAAAGCAACAAGCACTAAGCAATACGGTATTACTACAAAGATGCCTTCATATGTAGACCCTCAGATTGGTCCTACACAGGGTAACGGTCGTATTCTGCCAGCGTCTACTAACCGCACATCAGCACAGTTTACAGACGGAATGTCTGACCATAACTAACCCCGACAAGGTATAGGAAAAGCCCCCAGCGATGGGGGCTTTTTTATTGTCTTGACAAACCAAAAATTATCGGCGATAATCAACGTACATCACATTCTTGTGTGATAATAATATATAGAGACCGGGAGAGGTTTATGTTAATAGATGAACTGAAGCTACTGGCAGCTAAGTCAGATGCAATAGGGTGTGTAGTAAACATCTGGGTTCAAGCGCAAGACAAAGATTTCCAAGAAGTTTTTGCCACCCTTCAGGGGAAACCTAATTTAAACATGTCAGAAGCATTAAAGTTAATTAAAAAGTACCATCCAGATATCCCATTTAAGCAAACGTCATTTAACTACCACATGCGAGGAGTATGCACTTGTCCGACAGCTTAGCCAAAGAATTAGCGAAACTTCTGAGAGAAGACCCGCTAAAAGAATTTCCAATCATACAGGCTCAAAAAATGACGATTAAACCGTCAACTATTACTAAACCTAAAAAGGGAAAGAACGATTGGAAATTGGCTGCGCTGCTGCCGGATACCCAAATCGGTTACCGTGTCTATGAGGATGGGACAGTAATTGAATTTCATTCCGAGAAAGCAATTGACATTGCCCTACAGATTATAAACTATGCACATCAACAGTTTGGCGTGGATACTGTGGTAAACCTAGGGGATACCCTAGACCTACCAGCACAGAGCCGTCACCATCAGGAGATTGCGTTCCAGAACTCGACTAATCTAGCCATCCAGCGTGGCTATGAGTATCTGGCTGCCCAGCGCGCTACAGTTCCGGATGCAGAAATTGTATTCCTAGAAGGTAACCACGATTGCCGTATATATAAGTATTTGGCAGAGAACGCACCAGCCGTATCAAATATGCGTCAGGCAGGAACTACTCCAAGTGATTGGCCAGTAAACAGCCTTCCACATTTGTTACGTATGGATGAACTAAACATCAAGTACGCCAGCGGATACCCAGCGGGCGAATACTGGTTGAATGAGAACCTACGCTGTATCCACGGCGACCGGGTTAATTCGGCCGGTAGTACGGCTATGAAGTATATTAATTCAAATCACCATGTTTCCGTAATTTATGGGCACATCCACCGAATTGAAATGATGTACCACACTAACCACACCAGTAATGGGCCAGCTCGTAATGCTGCGTTTAGCCCTGGATGTCTATGTCGTGTAGATGGTTCGGTACCTAGCGTCAAGGGTGGAATTACCCCTAATGAGAAACCAGTTAAATACTGGGAAAACTGGCAACAGGGAGTAGGTTTTGCGTGGTATAAAGACACAGGCGAATTTACCCTACTATCAGTTCCAATCCTAGATGACTGGGCAGTATTTATGGGACAAGAGTTTAGAACTAATTTAGCTTAATTAGTGTATAAACTATAGGTATGCCTAGTCAAAACGTTCAAAGCCTCGGTGCCAATGGTATGTATGGCACCTACACCAACTATGGTGGCGGTGGCGTGGCTGTTGCCCGCTCTGACCTTGACTTCCTGCGCTTAGGTGTTGGCCGAGAACCGTCTGCGGAATATCCAGACGGTTATCTTGGAACAATTCGAACTCGTCGCGATGATCGTGGTCGCCCTAATAGCGTATCTGAGCAGGTCTTAGACGGCCTAAAAGTACGCCAAACGCAACGTGGTTATCAGCGCGGCGTTCATCGCGGCGAGCGAATTGACCCGAGTGATTACTATTTGCCTTCAGGATTTGCTGCAAACCGTGGTATTGCAAGGCAGATGGCTGCCGCTAAGAGAGGTAAGCCTGCTTCTAGATTTGCTCCAGCATTTGCTTTGGCACCAGCGCCTCACTTAGTAAACGACGGTAAGGCAAACACACGCTCTAGTAGCCTACTAGAAATGAATAAAGTCCGCAACACACAGCTACGCGGCTTAAGCCCGCAATGGAGATAAAATGGCATTTTTAGCACCTTTAGCCGAAGGATTAGTAGCAGGAGAAGCCGCTGGTGGAGCAGCTGCCGCAGCTGAAGGCGGCGCAGCCGCTGAAGGCGGAAGCGGTTTACTTAGTAAGTTAGGTAAGGGCGGGTTCATGCCTACTGGCGGTGGACACGGCTATGCAGAACGCAGTAACAGTGGCGAATCTAGGATGGGCTCATTTAATGTAGGTCAGCAGGATGCTGCTATGGCTACTGCGGCTCAACACGAATTAAAGGGCTAATGAATACCCCACAAGTCGGTACTATGAATGACCGTAAAGATGATAGTCAAATGGAAGCTGCGGATGGCGCAGCTGTTGCTACTCCGCCGAAGGAAGGCCGCACTGAGGCGTTTACAACGGGCATGGGCAAAGGGGAGTATTAATGGCTAAAAAAGTAAATATTAAATGCGCACATTGCGGTGAAGCCCAAGAATTAGTAGAAGATTCAAAAGCTATTCCAGGTGTGCCTAGTACTTACGTATCTGCGGGCGAAGAGCAGCACCTAGGTAGTGCTGGTCACGGGGCAGAAGTAATGAAAAAAGAAGCAATTGATAAAGGATTGCGCGAAGCTGGTATGACTCCGTCTGAAGTTAAAGAGTCAGCAACTGGCCGACTAGAAGAATTTGGGCACGGTAAGGATCACAATGGCTAAAAACGTAAAAATTAAATGCAGACATTGTTCAGCTAGCAACGAGATTGTAAGCGATGTACACGCTATTCCTGGCGTAGACGACACATATATACAAAGAGCGATTGACCAACACAAATCCGGATTTAAACACGGCGTAAACTTTGGCTCAAACCAGCTTGGGTTAAAGCCAAAACCGGAAAAAATTAAAGCAAAGCTAGACAACTTTAACCATGGCAAGGACCACAATGCCTAATACCGCAAATGGTAAATATGGATTTAGAGCGTGGGATAAGCCTGTAGGCGTACCACCAGAGGCTGCGATGCCTCCACAGGAGTACCTCGGCCCTTTTGCCAGCAACAATGAGCGTATGCTTACACAGGCCCTAAGAATAGGTAACCTGACCGCTCAAGAGATTCAGCAGTACGTTCGCCCACCAATGCCACAAATCCAGCTATTTCCACAGCGTTTTGGCTATGAAGTGGCGGAATACGGCATTAAAGACATTGTAGAAATGACTGGTAGACCACAGACTCGTGTAGATTACTCACAGCAACCTACAACCACAGAATCAACCAGCCGAAATGCGTTAGGAAATACTTAATATGGATTTAAGCATGATAGACCCTTCTGGCGATGGCACAGCATTTCCTGCACCATACCCAGCGGATATTAACCGTACACAGTATAATGGTGATAAAGGCTGCACTAGTTGTGGGCTTATTTTAAACCCAGTTCAATCCCTTAACTCGGACATCTGCCCGTCTTGTTCAAGACGTCAAGCAGTAAAGCGCGTTAAAAACAAGATGGTCTAAGGAGACAATCATGGCAGTAAATAAGTCACGTTCAGAGAACGAGAGTATGCAAGAAGGCGCAACTGACGGTAAGTACCGTAAGCGTCGCCCAAACACAACTGTAGCCCCGGGACAGGGTGACCAGACCGTTGCACAAAACCGTGCTGGTCTACACCCTTACATGAACTACGGTTTCATTAACAGCGAAGACCCAAACAAGGTAAACCCAGGAAAGTAATCATGGCAACATTTCATGACCGCAGAAGTGGCGAACTTGTTAATTTAGGTAGAGATAGCGAAGGCACTAAATCCAAAATGCGCCTTGATAGCCGCAATACTTTGCCTTATGATTTTTTTCCTACCAAAACTAACCCAACGGAAGTTTCTACAAAACTTCCAGGCGCAGAACATGAGCAAGTATTTCCTTCGATGTCTGCACTAGCTAAGCACCCAAGAATGCAAAAGCACATGAAAGACGAGGGTCAAGGCGTCATTACCCGTAAAATTATTGCACCATTAGTTGCAAAAGGTTATGACATGTCCGCCAAAGCTGTGGATAAAAGTGCTCGTAAACACAATAAACGCACCGGTAATAGGTTGCGTAGAGAAAATCAAGGAAAGTAGATAAAAATGGCATTATTCAGAGACCGCCGTGGCAAAGGTAAAGACGTACAACTTGGCCGTAAAGAGTCCTTTGGGGCACACAACGCTAAAAAGGGTGAGAAAACTAACCCAAATCTTGATGCAAAGACCATGATTACTGGTGGACCTATTCCAGGAGTTGCGGCACCAGGCTCATCTCCAGCATACAGAGCTTCTCAAGCTACTTATGATAGAGTAAAGAATACCAAGGTTCCGGGCGCAACAGACCCAGGAGTGTAAGTAACACAAAACCAAATCATGTGATAGGCTAATCACCTATCTAACAGGAGCACTATATGTCGAATAAAGAAGAGCAAGAACCGTATTTCCGTTTACTGGTGTGTAAGAACTGTCGTACCATTGACGAATTGCCTTCTGCTGAGGAAGACCCAGGCAACACCCTTTTAAACATTACGGTAGAGCGCCACGGTGAGTTGCATTATGGCCGTCTATGGAACGTGCCTAAAGCCGTTTGGTCTACCCCAGCCCTTAAAGAAGATGTAATTAAACAGCTGTCTAACGGCGAAGGCGAAGGCTTAGGTCTACCTTTTTACAATACTCGTATGCAGTTTGCAGATGACGCGATGAACTGTTATAGTTTACATCTACGCCCAAAAGGTCAATGTCCTGACTATAAGTCAGATAAAAAGAAACTTTCGGCAGGTACTGAGCAGATGCGTAAAGCTGAAAACTTAGACAAGTATGCGGGTCCAACCATTTATCTGTGCGATTTTTGCCCAGTTAAATCGTTTAATATGGTTAAATTCCACGATGAAAAAGGTATATCAAAATGACAGATGAAACACAAAACGAGTTAACCCCAGAAGTTACAGAGTTTGAGACAGGATTTTTGGTCGTTAAGGCCAAGTCAGGTGCTTGGCATGTACTGACAGACCTATCAGCGCCTCTATCCATACAGCGCGAAACTACCCTCAACGAGGTCCGTGTAGGCTCCTCAGAGGTAGCATATTCATTAGGGCAACAACAGTTAGCGGCTTTGATTATAACCGCGTTAGCCCCCCAAAGCGAGAGTACAATAGAAGAGTAATATACCTTTAGGAGAACCCATGTTTACTGAAATGTCCTGCAAATGCGGAGCTACACTTCAACTTGACGGGTTCAATGAGAGTTTTACTCAGTTTACTACCATACGCTTTTTAGAAGCCCACACTGGTTGTGGTTTCGTAACCCCAGTTAAAGAAGAAATGCCAGACCGCACTATTCGCAAAGAGTTTGACATCAGACAAATCGTTCCGCAAGATGACGACGAGGATTAAATGCTAGAACCATCAGAAACATCTTATTTCAGCGAACCCGCTGCTATTTTAGACCCACGGTTGTTTAAGAGTAATAAAATACAGCCGATGGTACGTTCTGCTGTTTTGCAATTGCTATTTAACTATTTAGATAAGTATTACACGAGTAGTAGTGCGTGGGCTCACGTTTGGTTAGCTGGCTCTGGGGTTTCATTCCAGTGGGCTGCGCATCGCGACCCAGGTGACTTGGACTGTTTAATCGGTATAGATTACCGCAGTTTTCGCAGTTCAAACACTCAATTCACTGGGCTAAGCGATAAAGAAATTGCCCAGATGTTAAATGAAGGATTCAGGGAAGACTTGCATCCAATTACTGGTGAGTTCTTAGGCGCATTTGAATTAACATTTTATGTAAACGTTCGTAGCAATATTGTAGATATTAAACCTTACGCTGCGTATTCACTTACTGATGACACTTGGACAGTTAATCCATCGCCTTTGCGTGTTGATGTAAGCCCTACCTGGAATAGTGCTATTGAGGGCGATAGAGTACAAGCCATAGATATATTAACTAAATACCAAAATGCTAAAGATAGATATGAACAAGCAGGAAATGAAGCGCTACGTGCAAATGCGAGATCCGAAATGCGTATCGCTATGGTACAGGGTTCAGGTTTGTATGAAAGTGTGCATCAAGGCCGTTCGTCAGCCTTTAGTCCTACTGGTGAAGGTTATGCCGATTTTGCTAACTACCGTTGGCAAGCAGGTAAACAGTCAGGTGTTATTCAAGCATTACGCTCATTGAAAGACGAAATGGACGCCCAAGATGAGGCGTTAAACAAAAAGACATATGGAGTAGATTTACCAGACGCAAGCACGTTAATTAGACGCGCAGCAACTAGACGCTTTATTTAGGAAGAATTAATTCGTGGCAATTGTATTATTTATGGATGGCGTAATGCGGTCTAGCAGTAAAATCCCTATCTATGAGGGTGTTGCGCTGTATAAATCCCTTAATGTAAATGGCACGGTCATGCTTGCTTGCGATGACCAAGAAGAAGCTCAGCGTTGGTGCAGAGAACATAAACTTGACGACATAGATGGGTTTATTTCTAATAAAACAGTTGGCGAATATGAAGACAAAGACTTCCTAAAGATTCAACATCAACAGGCATCGGGACCATTGTTTATGGTCATATTGGCTGATGTAGAATTAGGGTTAAAATGCGTACAAAATGGTATTAAAACACTACTCTGGTTACATCCAGTCTATCAAAGTGCTAAGTTTAGACCAGATGGTCGCGTAGGTCGTAAGACTTGGGATGACCTAGTTAGCGAACTAGATAGGCAGATAGATATGAAGGCAGAGGATGACCGCATATGAAGATAATTTATTTAGGTGCAGAAGTACCTAGCAACCGCACTATCTTAGACCACTCAAACGCTCAAAAGGTTGGCGTTAGTTATTGGGGCCTTGTAAAGCGTGGTTTACCAAAGACTAAAAAATATTTATTAGAGAACTATTTTAAAGATGAGGTAGAAGTATATGTGTATCCAGGCATACCGGCTACAGCCAGCTTAACGGATGAGGAATTAGAGGACTTTTGTGCCGACTATGAGGAGTTTATTTCAGATAACCTGAATAGAATTACCCTTTTTAGTGAAATAAGCCACCCAAATCTGTCTCAAGAGTTTATTACCCAGCAGCGGGCGTCTGTGTGGAATGAGGTAGATGATACTAAGTTTGGTGTTGTTTATACCGAAGGTAGTTTAGAAAGCCTTGCCACTAGATATTTAAATGTTTTTATTGCTGGAAATGTAGCAGAAGCACTTGAGCCGATGTGCCGCAAGTTTTCTTCCCAGCATGGTACTAAGTTTCACATTTTAGGGTCTATCAAGCCTGATAAGTTCCGTAACTCGCCGTTTGAGACTACTAGCACGCTTGCTTGGTTATCTCCTATGATGAGGGGCGAAACTATCGTATGGTTTGGTAATCAACTACACCGTTACCCTAAACGTATGAAAGACCAGGCTCGCTCACGCTATAAAGCCGCTTATGAAGAGGCTAACTTAAACTTCGATAAGATACTTGCAGATGACGCTGTTGAGGTCTCTAGGCTCGCCGTATGGTCGTATCAACAGCTAGAAATATGGGCTGATAGCACTAAACATATATCAGATATAAGTGGTGAAATGTTACCCCCTCAAAATAGTCAAACTACCCCCTCTAATACTGATATATCAGCATCTGAATCAGTCAAACTTTTACAGCGAAATCCACTCGAAATGCGTACTTTACCTGTTCTTGGAGTAGAAGTTTCACGTGTCATTGAGACGGATGAAACTGGTCGTGATGTAATTAAAGATGTACCTGTTCTTCGTTCAAATAGCACTAGCCTACGCCAGTGTAATTCTTGTTTTGTCAAGGATAACTGTCCTGCTTTTAAGGTGGATAACCCTTGTGCGTTTAACCTACCAGTTGAGGTAAAAACCAAGGAACAACTTAAGGGTCTAATTAACTCACTCCTTGAAATACAAGGGCAACGAGTGGCATTTGCCAAGTTTGCAGAGGATTTAAACGGCGGATATCCTGACCCAAATACAGGTCTAGAGATGGATAGATTCTTTAAAATGCTTAAGACTATTAAAGAATTAGACGAGTCAAAAGAGACTATGAGAATCTCTGTTGAGCGTGGAAATTCGGCTGGAGTTTTGTCCAGTTTATTCGGCGATAGGGCTCAAAAATTGACTGAACTACCTAATAACGGATACAATGAAGACCAGACAAACGAGATAATTAAGAAGATAAACACGACTGACATATAGCTGATATATGTATTAAAAAACGCCTGAAATGGCATAGTCCTAAATTGATTCAAAATAACACACCCACCTTCCGCTTCCGGATCATCTTCTAACAGGGATGACCTATACTAGAACACTACCCCAAACAAATAAAAGAATAGGAAATGCTATGTCATTATCATTTAAATTAACAAACGACTTCGTAGAAGGCTACAAGAACAAAGTAGTACCTTGGGGGTTTAAAGATGTTGCTGGTAACTCTGTTGGAGAGATTACCTTTCTTCGTACTTACTCTCGCCTAAAGGCTGACGGTACTAAAGAAACTTGGACTGATGTATGTGAGCGTGTCATCAACGGTATGTACTCGCTTCAGAAAGACCACGCTAAGACTAACCGTTTGCCTTGGAACGACGCTAAGGCACAGGCTTCCGCTAAAGAAGCGTTTGACCGCCTGTTTAATCTCAAGTGGACTCCGCCTGGCCGAGGTCTTTGGGTAATGGGTACGCCTTTGGTAAATGAGCAAAAGAATAGTGCTGCTTTGCAGAATTGCGCATTTGTTTCTACTAATGAAATGTCTAAAAACAACCCTGCTAAGCCGTTTGCGTTCCTGATGGAAGCCTCGATGCTGGGTGTGGGTGTGGGCTTTGATGACAAAGGTGCTGATAAAGGCTTTGACATCTATGAGCCAAAAGGCGAACAAGTGTTCGATATCCCTGACACGCGAGAGGGTTGGGTAGATAGTACTGTTGCTTTAATAAATGCTTATTTAAAGCCAGACCAGCCTACTTGGGTATTTAATTACGACAGCATTAGACCATTTGGCGCACCTATTGCTACCTTCGGCGGAACTGCTGCGGGACACGAACCGCTTCTAAAATTGCACACGCACATTAGAAAACTCTTTGCTGGTAGGGCTGGAAATAAGATAACCCGAATTGATATTGCGGATATAGGTAATATGATTGGTGTTTGCGTAGTTTCAGGTAACGTTCGCCGTTCTGCTGAGCTGTTGCTTGGGCGTATAGATGACGATAACTTCTTAAATCTCAAAAATGCTGAGCGTTTCCCAGAACGTAACTCTTATGACCCAGAAAATCCAGGCTGGGCTTGGATGTCTAATAACTCTGTAGAAACCGCTGTGGGTACAGACCTCTCTGCAATTGTAGATGGTATCGCTCTCAATGGTGAGCCTGGAGTTATTTGGATGGATGTAACTCGTAAGTATGGTAGATTAGCCGACCAACCTAACAATAAAGATTGGCGTGCTGCGGGCTATAACCCATGTGCCGAGCAATCTCTCGAATCGTTTGAGTGCTGTACTCTGGTAGAAACTTATCTAAATAGACATGAATCTCTTGAGGACTACAAGCGTACTCTCAAGTTTGCTTATCTCTATGCTAAGACTGTTACACTCTTGCCTACTCACTGGGAAGAAACTAACGCTATCATGCAAAGGAACAGACGCATTGGAACTTCTATGTCTGGTGTGGCTAACTTCGCTGACATCAACGGGCTTCCAGTGCTTCGTGAGTGGATGGATGAAGGCTACAAGACTATCGTTAATTACGATAAAAGCTATTCTGAGTGGCTTGGAATACGAGAAAGCATTAAAACAACTACAATAAAGCCTTCTGGTACTGTATCTATTCTCTCTGGTGAAAGTCCAGGCGTACATTGGACCCCAGGCGGCGAATACTTCTTGCGTGCCATCCGCTTTGGTAATGATGACCCTATGCTCTCTCTCTTTAAAATGGCTAATTACCGAGTAGAACCTGCTAGTGAAAACACTACTAAGACTTCTGTGGTGTTCTTCCCTATTAAATCTCTTGCTAAGCGTTCTGAAAAAGATGTATCTATCTACGAAAAGGTTGCTCTCGCTGCGACTGCTCAACGCTGGTGGTCAGATAACTCTGTGTCTGTGACTATCTCTTTTGACGCTGAAAAAGAAATTAAAGATGTAGGTACAGTTCTCCACATGTACGACGGTCAGTTAAAAACGATCTCTTTCTTGCCAATGGGTAACCATGTCTATCCTCAAATGCCTTACTCTCAAATCTCTCAAGCGGAATACGACCAGTATGCTATGGAACTATTCCCTATTGACTTTGCTGGCGTGTATCAGGGCTTAGGTATTGAGGCTATCGGTGAGGCTTATTGTACTACTGACGCTTGTGAAATAAAACTAATTAAAGACAACCAGTAAATCTCTCTCTCTCTCTCTCTCTCTCATTAAAGCCCATAGCCAAATACGGTTATGGGCTTTTTTGCTATTTAAATCTCTCTCTCTCTTTTACCTCTCCTACATCTCTCCCGCCCTGAGCTGAGCTGGTCCTAGGAACTTTGGGCAATAAAAAAGCCCTCATTTCTGAGGGCTTAATTATTTAATTGCTATTTAATTCATGGCTACTGCCATTAGGAATCCGAAGGCTATAAAGACTACTGGTGATAACCTCATGTCTTTTGCGTTAGAGAGCATTACTACAAAGAACCCTACTACAAGTGATAAAACTGCTGTTACTGGTAAGAATACAAGGGCTACTCCCCATGAAAACCACGACAGTATCATAGACAAGATTGCTAATAGTTTTATGTCACCCATACCTAATAGGTCATACTTAATGTTTATGAAGAAACCAAACAGGATAGTTCCTATAAAGAATAGGATAGAGATACCGAACTTTAGCCACTCGCCCTGCCAGATTGCTAAGGTCAGCCAACACAACAAGGTCAGAACCATTAAAGGCACAACTATCTTATTAGAAACTTTATTACGAGTGTAGTCCGAGTGAAAAATCGGTATCATAGCACCACCGACATAGGCTAGTGGTATCAGGCTTATTAGTAATTGTAATTCGGGTATTGTCATTTGTTTTCCTTATTTGTCGTCTGGTGTTTGGCTTGCGTCATGTTCGTATCGGTGTTCGTAATCGCTGGCTTGGTCGTAATAAAAAGCCCCCTCGCCCTCACACTTAGGGCAAGTCACTCCGTCTAGTTCGCCTTGCGTATCGCACTCCTCGCAATCTGTCCAGCATAGAGAGCAATAACTCTCTGAACAATCCATACCCTCGTCTGTGTATGGGCTTTCTAGCCAACCGTCATAGTTAAACATTTAATTCTCCTCTAACTTTTCTTGGCATTTAGAACAATACACATCATCATTTTCCCAATAGGCAGGGCGACCACAATGCCACCACGAAACATCTTGGTCGTCTTTAACTTCCCAGTTGCTCATTAGTTCTCCTCACTCTCAATAAACTCGTTATCAGCACTTAATAGGGTTACTTCATCTATCTCTACGCCAGTTGTGTAATAAGTCTTTAGGGCTTTGTCTAAGACATCACCCCAGAACTCGTCACCTGTAACTGTAATTTTATAGACCTGACGAACCTCTATGGTCACACTAGCCATTAGTTAATCTCCTCGTATGTAAAGTCCAACCGTCTATTACTAAGGTCAATGCCTTCCTCGTCTTTAATACGAGCAATCGCCAAGTCATACAACTTGTCCTCGTCTAGTTCTTCCTCACCCTCATACTTATAGTCTATGGTCGTGATGAAAGTTGTGCTGTCGCTGGTAAGTATTACGCTGTAAGTTTCCATTAGTTCCACTCCTCGCCAATGACTTTCATCAGGGTATTAGGGCTGACCTTTAGCGTGCTACATAAAGCCGACATCATGCCACTAGGTATCTGCCTCTCAAGGTGAAAGTATCTGGATAGGCTAGACTTCTGAAAGCCTGTTGCGATTGCGAACTGGTTGAGAGATTTGTAGCCGAGTTTCTTGTAGCGTGCTACGAACCAAGCCCAAGATGTTTCTACTTGCTTATTAGTTTTAATCATTTGTTTCTCCTATTTTCTTATTATTTAGTATTTGCTTTATTACATCTAGCCTGTCCATGTCACTCGTTTCCTCTGCGACAATCTCCCACTCTAAATCTGTGAGTTCATTAGGGTCAAACAAGATTATTGTGCCAGCCCCATAAGAACCGTCACTAGCGACCCACGCTGTTTTATTCATTGTAATCATGTGTTACTTATCCAATCTAGTCCAGCCAACTTGCCAAACTCCTCTACGAACTCTGTCTTTGTGTAATCCATGCCACCATACTCAACCTCACCATTATCGGCGTTTAGATAGATAGGTGGATTCTCGTCAGAATTGCTAAGGGTATCAACAGAACCGATACCGAAACTATCCACACCCACATAGCCACCCTGAACGATTGCAAACTGGTAGAACAATTGTGCTGTTAGATACCAAGCGTCACCGAGCCTCTTGGTGTTGCTGAGAACTATGGCTGTGGCTCTGGCGTTATCATCATACCCATAGTGACCGTAAATCTGTATCGGCTTTGGTAAGCCCTTGCTGATAATGTAGATAGAACTTCTATCGCCCATTTGTCTTGCCTTTCTTAATTAGTTTATTTTGTTTTGGTTTTGGTGCTGTTGTCCTGTGTAACCAGATTGCTAAGACTATTGTTTCCAGCCCGAACAATCCAAACGGTAACACAACTCCATAGAGGATAGGTTCTATCATAGTGCCTAACCCCTGACTTTGCTACGGTTCATCTGTGCTTTAACCACATCTTTAGCGACCTTAACTAGTTCGCTAGGTTGCTGGATAGTCCTGAACGAGTTAGCCCCATGTGTGTATTGGATAACTTGCTTAGGGTTAGCCATAATAGTCTTGGCGTATTCATGGCTACCAAGCCAGACTACGCTTACATAACAGCCTTGTTTAATTAGTTGCTCAATCTTGCTATCAGCAACAGCAGGTTTATACCACTCACCGTCAGTAAGAATAAATACTAATTTAGTTTTAGCAGTTGTATTATCCATTATTCTTGCTGTTTCGGCTAGGGATTGGCTAGGGTCAGTTCCGCCACCAGCCTCTACGATACGAACATCTGTGGCACTCGCAAGGGTATCTCTGTCAAACAGTTCCCTACCGTAATCGCTGAATACAGATACAGATACTTTACCGTTGATTCGTTCTATGGCACGCTTGATTACCCAAGCAGACCGACAAGCAGAACCAATCTCGGAATACATAGAGCCAGACCTGTCAATCAGGATACTAGCCTCAATGTCGTAATCATCATTACCCTCTTGCCAACGGTCAAATAGCGTATCTATCCTGTTAATGTCTGCGTTCATGGCACGCTTGACATTTAACTTGCCACTTGGCTTTTCTCTGTTCCAAGCAGGGTCACTTTCTATTCTTAGCAGTTCTAGTTCTTGTGCGAACAAGCGACTAGCAGTAACCTCTGACATCTCTGGCGTGTAATTGCCAGCCCTAGTTTTCTCTAGGATAGATTTGCTACTACGGTCTTTCTGAATAGCCTTAAGCGTGTCACTAACCTTTTTCTGTAAAGACTTATCAGCCTTAGCACGCTGAACGACCTCTTGTAATTCCCTAATTACTTCCTCGTCTTTGGTATTAAAACCAGCAGTTTCGGAATTAATCTCACCAGTTTCCTCAAACTTACCTTTGCCAGCAGTAAGCCCTTTGCCGAGTTCATCACCGAGAGGGTCTTTACCTGTGCCAGCGTTGCCAGCGAGAGCCTCTTGTTCTTTCTCGGTAGTAGGTCTGCCATTTCGCATAGGTTCTCTATGGATACAGCCATTAGGGTTCTGACCTACTGGCTTTGGATTGCCATTGTCGTCTTTAGGTAGTAGGGCTATGAACTCTGTAATCAGTTCTTTAGCCCTGTCATACTGGCGAGGGAATACGAGAGTGCGATACTCGGTCAAAATGTCGTAGAGAGCCTTAGCCTTGTCTAAGCCATGCTCGGCTATGAACATCTGGGCAGACATCTTGCGTAACTCAAGCGAGAAATACTTGCGACCAGCGAGCAGGATAAACTGTTCGCCTAACTTATCTAACTTATTATCAAGTATGTAATCACCTAATAGGGTTACCATGAAAGGTCTGATACTAGGATACTTAAGCGTTAGGTAATACTCGGCTCGGCAATCCTCTAAGATGTTAAACGCCATGTTGCGAGCAGGTTCTACCAGTTCCTCTGTTGAGTATGACCGAGTGTGTGTCTGAACCTTACCGTCACTATCCATGTAGTCATAACTAGTCTGTTTAGTCTTTAGACCTTTCTCAATGACCCACTTGCCTAACGCTGTGCCGATTCTTGGCGTGAATAGCAGGTGACCAAGTTCATGGTAATTAAGACCTTGTAAAGACAATACTGTATTTTCGTCAAGGTCTTTAATTAGTTTTCCACTAAATACAATGTCTTTACCGTCATTGTAAGCAGGGGCTACCTCATTTTCACTTATGGATACCAGAACATTAAGACCAGTAAGAATCCTGTCGGCACGCTGATAAACTGAAACAACGCTATCAAGTGTGTTGTTACGCATTTGGAACACGCTACCAATCTTAGACCTTTCGTTGTCAATGTAAAAGTCATACTCGTTTTCTAATTCTGCCCTCAAGGTATTTCTACGCATGATAACTTCTGCCTCTGTCTTACCAGTTGCTTTTACTTCTTTGGCTACATCTACCTTGCTATTGTAAATGCTGGAATCTGATTCGCCTTGCTCGGCAAGCCACTCCCACCATGTCTTACCGATAGGGGTGGAATCAACGCTAACTCTACTTACTTTAGGCTTAGCCATTAGTTAGCCACCTCGTCTAGTTGTAGTTCTACATCAACAGCGATACCAAACCCAGTAGCGATACCAGCCTTAGCAGTATCAAATACCAATTTGACAGCCTCTCGTTCATCATCAGCAAAACTATTTAGATAAGTAATAACAGCGTAATCAAGATTGACATTGTGAGTGTTCTTGACGAAAGCCTCAAGACCTCTGGTAGAGATAGGCGTGTCAATCTCGCCTCGTTCATGCTGTTCTCGCAACTGATTAGCCACTTCTAATAGGGTTGTGTTACCAATAAGTTTTTTCTCAATAGCCTTGTCATACTCAAAATCCCACTTGTGAGCAAAACGGTCTTTCCACGCTTGGTTCATAGGGCGAGAGCCACGATAGTTCGGGTTGTGGTCACCGATTACAACTAGGTCAGGGTGAGCCTTGATTACCTCGCCACCATTTTCTAGCAACTGGATTTCTCGTCTATCATCTAGCAAGCCAAATAAAACTGTTGTAATGCGTTCTGGCATGAAGTCAATTTCATTGAGCAACAGCACGCCACCATGTCTTACCAAGTCTGTTACAGGACCGTCTTGCCACTTAAATACGCCAGCCTGTTCTGTCGGAATCCACATACCGAATAGGTGGCTCGGCTCTAGCCCAATGTTGCTAGAGATGTTGTAGTAACGGTATTCCCTAGAACCTGCCCAAGCGATAACACACATGGTCTTACCTGACCCAGCGTGACCTCTGATTAGTAGGTTCTGATTGTTAGCCTTGATGATGTCTAGCATTTCGTAATCGGTCTTACCAGACTTATTAACATTTTTACGGTTGAGGTAACGGTTAGCCCATGACTTATCTGGAACGGTTGCCATTTCGGTCTGGACTTGTGGGCGTGGCATAGCCACGACATTACTAAAAGGCTCGTTGATTGTGCTGTTGATAGCCACGAAAGCCATTTCCAATTCTGGCTCTGGTTCTGTTGCTGTAATAGGCTTGATAACTACTGGGGATTGCCTACGCTTGTCCTGAACATAGAGAGCCAAGTTGCTCTCGCCAGCAATAAGCCTTTCGGTCAAATCAGTAACCCAAGCCTGATGTGAGATACGCTTGCTCTCGTCATAGTGATACTCACCGTCAAGGGTAGTAAGGCGACTAGATAGGGCTGTTACATTTCCGAACTTGGCGTTAAATACATCTGTGCTGTTGATAGCAACTGCGACAGGCTTATTAGTTGCTGGGGTCTGTGGCAAGGTTGTTACATCTGTGACCTTGTTCCATGCCTGACCACGACCACGACCACCAGTAGATAGACGGTGGAACATTAGGACTTCATTATCGGTAGGAACAAGTAGGGTCTGTTCTTTACCGTCTTTCATTTCAGTTGATACTAAAAGGGCGATACTCATAAGATTTGATACTTTCTGATTTAGTGAGGTCAGCCTCTCTGACCTCGTATAAGTAGTCTAAGCCCTAGTGGTGACAATCGGATACAGCATTTCCGTATTTGTTACCTTATTGTAACATTTGATTTTGGTCACCTGCGAACCCACCCCCCGACAAGAAAATCGGGGCTTTGCTTATTTCTTTGTTTCTACCTCTAAGAGAGAGAACAATACATAGAGAGTAATAAGTTAGATGTAGCGTAACTGCGTGCCTCTGCCCTCTCTCTCTCTCTCACACATACATCAGATACACAAAACCAGTAAAACAACCTACAATCTGGGCGTATCCCTGCACGCTTGATAGGCTTATTAGGCAGTAGCCGAAACGGTGGGCGTAGCCTACACTATTTCTCTCTCTCTATGCTGGTTGTTACCAAATCGTTATAATCGCATACATAGCACCTCTCTCTCTATTAGTCAATAGGCTTTGGTAACGAAATGGTAACGATTTCATAACAATCTTGTTAGGTTGGAAGCCTTTAGCCTTATTTAGCCCGTTTCACCCTTCGGCTCGGCTAAGGCTAAAGGCTTCCAACCTAACAATCTTGATAAGCCAAAACCCCCAGCCAAGAGAGATGTGGCTGGGGGTTGGTGGAATAGGCACAGAAAGGTGGAAAAAGCCTATTCCAGCGTGTAATGAGCGTTACACGACATTTATGGGTGGTAGATACAGTCCTCTACGCTATCAGGGTCATTACATACCTTACAATCTTCCTCATTGGGACAGGAACAAGCACTAGGATACGGCTGAAGGCAGATTTCGCACAATGTCCCACAGAATACGCATAAGCAATCGGTTCCATGAGAACTCATTAGATTACCTCTACTATCGTCTGTTTCTTAGGGTCGTAGTAACCCATTATGGACAGAAATGTATTTGGGGTCATGCGTAAAGCATAGGATAACTCTACTACGGTGTGGGGCGACATTGTGCTATAGCCTCTAAAGTAGTTAGTTATAGTTCCAGCAGTAACTACAAGGCGAGGGTTCTGCCTACGGAAGTCAGCCATAGATGTATAACCTAACTGCTTTATTCTGTCTTTCATAAACAATAGGTTATTTCCGCTTTGTAGTTGTCTATCATGCCAGTATTGCTGGTAGATAGCGTGGATTTGGTCAGACGACATTGTTTCTCTGTCAATGACAGGCATTTCTAATAGAGCCATTATTTTTTACCTTTCATAATAAGTTTGGCGTGTAATACGGATAGTTGGATAATAATTCGGCTTAGCAGGGTTATTAGATAGTTATTCATCTAGTTCCTCTACCTCGTCGTGTAGGTGTTCAGTATCGGTCATACCTATTGCTACCATAGTATTCTCAAATACACCACATTTTATAGATAGTCCGTCAGATACTATCTGCCATGCTTGTTCGGCACTCTCAGCCTCAATAGTTCCCCAAAAGGTAATCGGCACGCTGTATTTAGGCATTAGTTACACTCACATAGGTCAGCAACTTCTAAACACTCGGTACAGCAGTCACATACCTCATGGGCATAGTTACCACATACCTCGCAATAGAACTCAAATTGTTCTCCTAATACATTTTCGTACATTAGTTTTCCTCTTTCTGTAATAGTTCTGTTATCTTTTCCTCAAACATGTCACTAATCTCGTAACCTGTCTGTGTGAACTCAAGGTGACCCTCAACTATCTCTTGTGCCTCATCAGCAATCTCTTTCCAAGCCTGTTCCATAATCTCTCTGGCTGGGGCTGTCATCTGTATTTCGTCTATACAATAACCACTATCGTAATAGGCTACTACTACTTCATCTTCTAACGAATTACGCTTTAGTAATTCGGCGATTAGGTCTTTGACTTTCATCTCTCAATCCTTTCTGTGATTGTGTATTCAGTTTATACCTACTCTCTCTCTTACGCAAGATACATGGTAACGAACAGGTAACGATTAGGTCACGATTATGTAACAGCACAAACTTGTTAGGTTGGTTGCTTTGTTGCCTATCTATCTGCTAATAACGCAGGTAGGCAACAAAGCAACCAACCTAACAAAATAGATAAGCCCACCAGCGACCTTTGGAAGAAAATAACTGGTGGGCTTATCGCCAGAGAACCAATCTGGCTTGGTATGTTAGGGGCTAGCCTAGAAACTAGCCCCTAACAAGTTTATTTAGTTCTAATCAACTTCTACTTCGGTGTCGTCAACGCTGAAACCGTAACCGCTTTCGTCAAGGTCAGAGTTGGTGATACGAACAGAACCGTCAATCTCAATGTCCTCCTCAATGTTGTCCCAGTCATAACCTCTTGGTGCTGTTATGTCTAATGAACCTGTGATTGTGACATTTACGGTTTTGGTGACTTCTTGGTCAATTTTGAAAGTTTCGCACAAAAAGTCACGAACTTCCTCGTCAATGCTGTCCCAGTTCTCGTCAAGGTATTCCTCTAACTTATCAACCCTGCTACGAAAATCCCTCAAATCGTTCCAACGCTGTTCGCTTGTTGTTTCAGTATTTACAACTAACTTGTTTAGTTTTACGAGTTCCTGACGGATTGTGACCTGCTCGGCTGTTGGTTCTGAATAGAAACCGACACCTCTTACTTCCAGCCCTAAAATGTCTAGGATTGGCTTTACTGTTACATCTGATACCTCAAGCAAGTTACGAGGCATACATACAATCTGCTCTAACTTCTGCTCAACGGTCAGTTCTGGTTCTTGGTTGTTCTCTTGGTTCTCTAACATGGTAATCTCGCTTTCTGTTTGGTTGTGTATTTCCATGTAGTTACAGTTTATAGGTTTCTCTCTCTCTAAATAGGATTTTAGGCATTTTAGTCATAACGATACTGTTATAAATCTCTCATAACGATTAGGTAACGAACGGCGTGTCGGATTAGAAACTGTGGTAATAGGCTTGTTGGGTTGGTAACCTATTGCCTATATATGCCTTTTTCGCAAGCGGGCATAGGCAATAGGTTACCAACCTAACAAAGCAGATAAGCCCCCTGCCGATTGGCAGAGGGCTTATCTAACTTATTTGGTGTTACTTGGCGAACTCCATGATTGCGCCTAGTATGCGAGCCTTTTCGGCATTGACAACTGGGTCAAATCCAGAGGCGGCTCCAATCATAGCCTCGCCACCTTTTCTACCTGTTCTAAAGTAGTCAATGCGTTCGGTCATGGTGTTTAGAGCGCCCCAAGCGGTGTTCTTGATTGTAGCGTTGGTAGGTGAGTTTTCCCACAGATTGTTTAGCAGGTCAACCTTATCGTTCCAACGAGTTTGCGCAACCTTAGCCGAGCCATTTTCTGGCTCTGCATAAGTGGCTTTGATGATGTCGTTGAACTGTTGGTCTGTCATGGCAGTTTCGTAAAGCGCTTTTGCCATGATTTCAAAGTTGTCCATGTGGTCAAAAGTAAGACCAAGAACACGACGAGCCTCGTCAATTCTGCCACCGACGGTTGCGGTGTGGCGAATCTTGAAACTCTGCTTAGAATCCTTGATTGCCATGTTTAGCGTGTTCTGGCAAACAACTCTTACAGGTGTAATGTTAGCCTGAACTGCTGTTGAACCGTCATGCGAGGTGTGAACGAGCAAGTAAGTTACGGTCTTGTCGTTTGCGCCCTCTGGGTCAATGATGAACTCACGAGGAACAACTAGCGAACCAAAGACAACCTTACCGCCCTTGATAGAGCCGGCTGATTCCCAAGTTGCGCCACCGTCAAGGATACCGTCACCAAAAGCGAATAGTTCCTCGTTCTGAACTACCTTGTAACGAGAACCCACAACCGAGAGAACATCTACCCCAGAATCAAAAGGGTTGTCACGAACTACGAGTTGGTTCTCTGAGGTGTTGCGGTAACCCTCTGGCATAGTCAAATCCTCTAATCTGACGTTCCAGTTGTT
>Ga0304729_1000050_pt1 | contig 82378 bp, 102 predicted proteins | sample C_131016_MF_Meta_FD_190475 | JGI IMG/M metagenome (GOLD analysis project Ga0304729, IMG submission 190475) | Freshwater microbial communities from Lake Croche, Canada to study carbon cycling - C_131016_MF_MetaG (v2) (version 2) | ecosystem: Environmental > Aquatic > Freshwater > Lake | place... | reverse complement strand
CTGTAAATCAAGCAAAACTCGTAAATGCAAACGCAAATACATTCGAGTACGTACAAGTTCCTTTTACCGTTTCAGCAATGAACGATAGAGAATTTGCACTAGCTGCCTAAACACCAGCAACTCCGGGGTAGGACTTACCTTGTAAAATAAACAACCATAATAAGCCCAGTTTTCTGGGCTTATTTTTGAGTTAAATAAAAGTTGACTACCTTTGCCTAGGCATATATAATAGTCAATGACATTAGGTCATTTAAACAAAAGGAAATAGAAATGAAGAAAATTTTAACAGGTTTGGTTGCTTTGGCAATTAGTGGAATGGTATTTGCTGGGTCAGTTACAATCGAAGGTGCAAAATTAAACACTATCGGTGGTAATGATCAAATGAATAGCAATTTCACATTGAGCGAGTCAATCAACAGTACGTTCAGTGTTCATACACAACTTTCGTCCAGTCAAACTGATAACACAAACGCAGTTAGTACACGATTAGAAGTTGGTGGTACTGCAACTGTTCCATTGTATGGCCCAGTTCTTGGTTATACCAAAGTTGCCATTGGACAAAAATACAGTACAAGTGGTCAGTTTGCATATTATTCAGTTGAGCCAGGTATTAGCGTGCCATTAAACTCTAGCCTAACAGCTAAAGTTGGATATCGTTTCCGTACTGCTACTGAAAATGCCAATAAAAACAATGACACAACTGATACAGTTCGCGTTGGTGTAACATACGCAATTGACAAAGTACGTGCAGTTGGTGTTCGTTATGACAGAATCACTGGTGATTCACGTCAAGACGGTTATGCTTTATTCTACTCACATTCATTCTAATTTCTAAATTAGGATGATAAAAAAGGCTCTTCGGAGCCTTTTATTTTGATTTCATTGTCAAATCAAAAGACTTATTTTGGCTAATAGTGTATAAGGTCTTTAGACCTTTCAGTTTTAGCAGTACAGATTATCATACCACGTTAAATACTGAGAATATATCACGGAGAAATTATGACAAAGCGTATTTTAATTATGGGATTGCCGGGTGCAGGTAAAACATACCTTGCACAAGCACTTAAAAAGTATCTTGAGACAAACGGTGATCTAATGAAAATTAATCCTCAAAGAGTAATGAACTATGAAGGTATACCTGGTCCTAATTTTATGAATGTAGGAGTAGATTGGTTTAATGCTGACGACATTCGCAAAAAATACAATGATTGGGATTTTTCAAACGCCGGTCGTATTCGTCAAAGTTTGCGTATGTTTCAATTTGCTATCGAGTGTACGGGTGAATATGTTATCTGTGACTTTGTAGCACCATTAGTTGAAATGCGTAATAACTTCAAAGCGGACTGGACTATTTGGGTTGACACCATTAAAGAAGGCCGTTATGAAGATACTAATAAGGCATTCATTCCGCCAGACGTATATGATTTCCGAGTCACAGAACAAAATGCAGAGAAGTGGGCAGAGTTTATTGGCGATCATATTTTAGCTGATCGTAGACGCCCTGTATTTGATTGGAAAAAAGAAACGGTACAGATGCTAGGTCGTTGGCAACCATGGCACGACGGTCATCGTGCATTGTTTGAAAGATTGATAGCAAAAACTGGCCAAGTGGTTATTCAAGTGCGGGATGTACAAGGATGGCAAGGATCAAATCCTTTTGCAATTGATCAAGTTAAAAGTTTTATTCGTCGTGATTTAGATCCATTGTATCAAGGGCAATACGAGATACAAGTGGTTCCTAATATTGTACATATTGGTTGGGGCCGCGGAGTAGGGTATACTAGCGGAGAAGAAACGTTTGATGAGACAGTAACAGATATCAGTGCTACAAAAATTCGTAAAGAGTTAGGTCTTAAGTGATTAATTAAGATAACGTAGTTTAGTAAAGTAATCACGCATCTTGTTAAGTTTACCGTCAGGATCTCTTATTAAAAATTTAGGATCTATTCCGTGTAAAAATTCATTAAGTTGGCCTGCCCAAAAGTCTGCTATCTTTGAGTCAGCCAATGTATGCTGACTATACTCTAACCAAAAGAAGTTTTTACATTTTTCAACTTGAAAGGTGTTATTATCCCAATCGGGATATAACACACTTTTAATAAAATTAGAGTGTACATCTATAATGCTAAATTGCGGGCCGGCATTACTTGCAAAAGAAAATGTTTTGAAAAATTCTGTGTTAACTATTGGTGCCACTGCATTTTTAATTAAATGAACACCTTTGACTAGCAATTCAGGCATGGACTTTGCATAATAGAAATACTCAGTTGCAGTGTATTCTCCAGGTTTATGGGCCCAGTTGCCGTGACAAGTATTAAAATCGTGAAAATATGTATAGAATTTTTGTGTTACATGATTATATCCTAACCTAGGTTTATCTATTCCATGTACTGTAACAGCATCGTTGCCATACCTAAGCATACTTTCTCTCATTATCTTCCAGCCTGCCGCATTTGGACTAATAATAAGTCCAGCATATGCACTATCGTATACTTGGCAGTTAATAATATCTTCTTTGGATACTTCACTAGTGTCAAGAACAGTTATTTTAATATCCGGATGATGTTCAGCTAACCATTTTAATTTAGGTTTAATAACAGCCAAATACTCTACCATAAAATTTTCAGGGCTATTGTCAATTTTTCGAGTGTTTACCATGTTTTCTGCATCTCTAATATTAAAATGAGTCCAAACTTCATCAAGTTTAATATTGTTATCGAGAAATGAATGCAATACATTGGTACTATCAGCACCACCGCTAAAGGCCAATGCAACATATTTGTACTTGTCCCGTATTTCCTGTGCCCTACGTTTGCAAAGAGTTTTATAACTTTCTACAGGTTCAATCCAACTTGTTGAGTCAAATATTTGATCATAAAAATGATAGGTAACTGCTGTGCTGTTTATGGATGATGCATATCGCAATGCATCGCCTTTATGAAAAAAATAATTTTCAGCAACTGCCCAGTAACCGCTATTTAAATCCTTAGCAATCATATCTGCGGAAAGTTTGTTTGTTATCATGATATATACTTGTATGAAAAAATTACTAACACTACTCTTATTTTTAATCTGCCCGGTTATTTATGCTGAGGAAACTTATACTCTAATAGTTCCGTTCCCACCAGGCGGCGGCACAGATATAACTGCAAGATATGTTACTGAAAAAGTAACCAAACAATTTGGTGATAAATTTATAGTTGTTAACAAACCTGGAGCCAATGGAATGATTGGATTTCATTCTATGATTGAAACATCTAAGTCTAATCCAAATGTATTATATTTTGGAACAGTTGGTACAAATGTTGTTGAGAATATTATAAATCCAAATGTTCGCTGGAACATACTACAAGAAACAAAAACTGTTGTTTTTCTTGGAAAATTTGAGCATCAGCTTATTGCACTAACAGAAAGTCCTTATAATAAACTGTCAGATATAAAAAATGCAAATATTGGTACATACACATCTAGTGTTGAAATGTTTGTAAAATTATTAGATATTGAAAATAAAAATAATAATGCTATAGTTCCGTATAAGGGAGAAGCTCCTGCTAGGCTAGCATTACTTTCTAAAGAAATTGATATTGTATCTGATACATCTGTAATGACAGATGATTTTAAAAAGAAAACAAAAGTAATCACAAGTGGTAATCAACTTGGTGTGTACGGAGTATACAGTATCACTGCATTAAAAAGTTTTGATGAAGCAACCCTTAATACACTAAATGAAAAATTTAATACAGTATTAAAAGACTTTGAAGTTCAACAGTGGTTAGCACAAAGAAACTTATTTGGATCAGGTGGAACACCAGCAGACGGTGACCGAGTTTATTTAAAAATTAAATCAGTTTATGAAAAATTAAAATAAAGGCAACAATGCAAAATCAATTTTGTAAAGCGTTAAGTAATGCAGTAAGTTTTAGAATACCTGGAGATTCTAATAGCATAACATTCAATCCTTGTTGTTTGTACGATGATTATTTGCCGTATCACCCTACATTTTTTAAAAAACAACGTCAGGTATTTATAGAGTCTGATAAGGAATATCTTCCGGGTTGTCAAAAATGTAAGTTAAAAGAAAAAACACATGGTTTAGATCTTACACAACGTAATACTTTTAACCAACAAATACCTAATGGCATCAATGATGATGTATACAAATTAGAAATTGTATTAGACACAACTTGTAATGCGGCTTGCATACAATGTGGTGGCGGACAAAGTAGCCTTTGGAGGAACGAATATGCACTGCGAGATCCCAAGTATATTCATATTCAACCAGAAAGTCAAATTGACGGCAAGATAGATTTAATTAAAAAAAATGTCGATATACAAAAAGTAAAAATTTGGCACTTCTGGGGAGGTGAACCTTTACTCACAGATACTCATATGAAAATGCTTACACAGATAGAAGATCTCAGTACAGTGGCGTTAGCTTACACTACTAACGGCAGCATATTTCCAGACGATAATGTATTAAAACTTTGGGACAAATGCAAATCAGTAACCATTGGAGTTAGCACTGACGGAATAGGCGAAAGATTCCAATATATGAGGTGGCCATTAAAATGGGATAAATGGGCACGAGTAGTTGAACGTTTTAAAACAGAAACTAGTTCTAATGTAAGATTTCATATCAATTATTGTGTAACTCCTCTTAACGCATTATATACGTATGAAACAGACGAGTGGTTAGATAAGAATTTTAGTAAGCATGCCGATGGAAGTCCTATATCTTTTAATTTTATTCGCAGTGAAGGTACCGTAGATGCAGCCGCTACTCCTGAAAGTTTACGGGAAGAAATTTATAAACGATTAGGCAACAATCATATTGTAAGTAGTATTTTGAAAGAATTGCCTGTTAAGGAGTACGAGTCTATGCTGGTACATTTAAATTTCTGGGATCCTATTAGGAAATTAGATTGGCGTAAAGTATTTCTAGACTCGGCAACGCACTTTAAATGAAAATTTGTATTATAGGATTTCCAAGATCTCGTAGCAGTATTCTACTAGAAACTATTTCTTTGTTCTATAAGATTCCAATTATAGGCGAACATATTAACGAGCTTTCAAAAGATAAAACAATAACTCCTAGCAATCCTAAATATAAAATGTTGCTAAAAAATTGTTTACGGGCACCTGACGGAGTAGTAAGATTACACCCATTACAACTTTTAGAAAATCCATACAGCAATATTCAATCGGATTTTGAGTTATTCAATTTTGAACAATACGATAAAATCTATTTTACATACAGAGAGTCTGTGCCTGATATAGTTTCAAGCGAGTTCGTAGCACGAACTTTTAAAAAATATACATATAAATCTAGCACAGAAGTAGAACAAAATATTAAACCAATGAGGTTTCTTAAGCGTCATCACACTATCATTCAAGAACATACATACTCTGAACAGCTAGTAATCAAACTAAAAGAACATTTAAAAAGTAAGGGAATAGATTCGGAAAATTTATTTTATAATAATATACCTGTATACCTAAAAGAACATTTCCCCGACACACAAACATTTCACATAGAAACTAATTATGATTACAAATCAATAATTAAAAATTATGATGATATATTGCCGTTGTACAACCATTATAAAAATACAGTATGAACACAGATAGACTGGGATTCTACCGAGTTGGGTTTAAGAAATTCTCCAACAAGACTATGGCCCTATTAGAGAATCATCGAACTGGTTACGAGTTGGAATGGATCTTTAACGACAGTGTGTACGGTAGTATTGATTGGTCTATTCCTATTGAAACACCCTTGATGGAGTTGTATAAACGCAGAGCACAACAGCTGAGAGATCAATACGATTATATTGTGTTGTATTATAGCGGTGGTGCCGATAGCACTAATGCATTACATGCATTCATGGACAACAATATCTTTATTGACGAAATTGTGATGCACTTGCCTGAAGCAGTAAAAACTACGCTTAACGGAGAAGATACATCCAATCTTAACTACTACAGCGAAGTAGAGTATGCCGCAGTAGCACATTTGAAGAAGTATAAAAATAGTCTACACCCAAATACTAAAATTAGTATAAACGACTTTGCAAAAACAGGACTAGAACTGTTGAACAAAGAAGATTGGTTTGATTCTAGTCCGTTATGTTTAAGTGTAAGTATATCAGGAATTTTAAGACAGATAACGCAAGAGTATGACAGCTATCATTTGAAGCTACAAGAAAAAGATAAGTCCATAGCATACGTACTAGGAATAGATAAACCACTAGTGTACTTTAACGGTGCTGATTACTTCTGTTACTTTATGGATACAAGTACGTACCATTATATCAGTCCAGTTGACTTTAACAAGTCTGGCGTGAATAATGTATCAACAGAATTCTTTTACTGGACTCCTGATATGCCAGAGATTGTAATTAAACAGGCACAAGATATAAAACGTCATTGCGAACAAAATCCGTGGGCTAAGTTTATGGCAAGCGAAGCACTGACTAGACACATATCAGAATACCGTCCAGTACTGCATCCTGTTATCTATCCTGACTATACTTGTGAACAGTTTCAAACAGAAAAACCTAGCACACACATCATGCGTCCCATGGACAACTGGTTCTGGCAAACTGCCACAGACAAAGTTAAGGGAAATTATCTTAACACTATTAAGTATTTAGAAAACAATACTAATTCAAAGTACATGATTAAAAATGATATCAACTATGGTATTGCCGCACATAAAACAAAGTTTTACAAAATATAATGTACTACAAAGACAATTGGTTAACATGGTGTTACGACGGAGTAGAGAAGGGTAGAAAACTTACACCCACAAGTAAGTACGAGTTAAAATTTACTCCTACTATATCACAGCCATTAAAAAGTTACAAAGAAGAACTGTTGGACAACACTCGATTGATTCGAGATAGTTTTAGAGAACCGTTTGATTTATTGTTCTCTGGTGGAGTAGATAGCGAAGTTATATTACGATGTAATCTTGAGCTAGGTATTCCTCTCAATGTTTATATTTTTAAATATGAGAATAATTACAACTTACCCGATGTAACAAACGCATTAAGAATATGTGATGAATTAAATGTAATACCTAAAGTCATAGATTTTAACTTAAAACATTTTTTTGAAAATGATGCATACGATATTTGGAAAACAGGTTATTTTAAATCTCCGGGAAGACTGCCGCATATGAAAATGTTTGAGTATTTGGATAACATTCCAATTATGGGAGATGGTTGCCCTTGGTGGATCTACGACAAGCAATGGTTATTTGAAATAGATGAAGATTGCCATAGCACAACTTGTTATGCAAATACTATTGGAAAAAATGCTTTAGCTGATTGGTATGAATATTCGCCTGAAGTACTATTGAGTCACATGCAAACTCCAGTAATACAACAATTAATTGCCGGCGGCCCTGAAGACTTTAATAAAATTAAATATCAACTACATAACAGTATATGGCCATCAATAAAAATTAGACCAAAGCTAGTAGGATTCGAAGGTTATGATAATTTTGGAAATCCCATACAAGTTCCGATGTTTATGGTAGAATTCCGTCGACAGTTTATAGATCCAGTTAAACCAATACACAATACATATAGGTTTACAGCAGATGAATTGATTAAACAGCTTTGTTTGCCTTAACCCATTGTCCAAAGTGGACACAGTGCTCTTCTAATCTATTGACAGCTTTCATCAAAGGAAAGTAACTTCCTTTTTGTTGTTCGATAGTTTCTACATCTTCGTGGAATACATCTTCGACAAAGAATTCAAATGTCTTACGTTCTTCATCAGTTACTTCAGACTTAAAATAATACTGTGTATGCCAACTGAATCCAAACTCGTCAGTTATGTTATTAGGAGTTGTATAATTCACAGCAATCTTACCTGGACTCCATTCAACAAATGTAAACGGGTATATAAACAGCCACCAACCTGTGCTACAAGTTTGTAAAATCCAACTATCACCTTGATCCATTTCTACATCATCGAGATTAGTAGCTTCAGCAAGACTAGGGTGTACAACATCTTCGCCTTTACGAATATGCAACAAGTCTGCTTGTATTTCCATCATCCATAACCAACTTCCGTTACTAGTGCCTGTACGTACATGACTAAATTTTAAATTAGTTTCGCCTGCGAGATCGCTCACCCACTGATGATCTGGTTCTACAAAGTCTTTGAAGATTAGACCAGACTTACCAACTTGTGCTTTTCCACAATTAAGTTTTCGGTCGTTATTAACAGGAGTTCCGTCCTGTGTCCATTCAAAGCCATGAAATTTGCATACAATGTTTTGCAAACTTTCTCCTACTTTGGATAATGGATACATTCTATGAGGACAAAATCTGTTAAACAAATTTATACTGTCAGTACTTTGATTGATAATGTATTCAGGTGTAACAAAATTTCCATCTGTAAGCACAGACTGATGTGCTAGAATTTTTGGAGGATGGTTAAACATAAAAATATTTATCTGCATAAAGTACGCACTAAATAATTCATGAATAAAAAACTTGGCTACTATACCTGCAACGGGGTTGAGTTTGAATCGAAGATTCAAGCCATGATGGTTGCACAAGCATCCGGTAATACTATACGCTGGCACTTTAATGATGATGTTTTTGGCCAATATGATTGGACACAGGAACCTGAACTGTCTTTAGATCAATTGTATGATCGACGTGCTAGGGAAATACGTGAAGCGTATGACTATGTTATACTAAGCTATAGTGGCGGAAGTGACAGTAACAATGTGCTTGAAAGTTTTCTAAGGCAAGGACTTTTTATAGACGAGATTGTAACTAACTGGGCTTTAGACTTAACTGACAAATTTACTGTTTTGGATACTAACGAGCGTTCGACATGGAACCACAATGCAGAATTTAAGTTGCATACTGCTAGCAGATTAGACTACATTAAATCGCAATCCCCTAACACTAAAATAACAATGATAGACACTTCCGAAGTGCTAGTTAAAGGTTTGTTGGTCAACAACGATGCTAGTTGGGTTAGCAAAAAGAAAGAAGTGCTAAATCTAACCGGAAGCAGTCAATACAATTATGTTTATTTTTCTGACATACGAAAAAGATTTGATAAATTTCAACGTATCGCATTAATAAACGGAACAGACAAACCCAAAATAAAAATTATCGATAATAAATTCCATATCTACTTTGTTGATAAGGCAGTAAACATGGTTTCTATACAAGATCATATAGCAGAGTATCCCAATGCCGAGCCTGTGTTTTTTTATTGGGCACCCGAATGTTGTGATATGTTGTGCAAACAAGGACATATTGTTCTTAAATGGGTCAAGGCAAATCCGCATCAGCGGTCAGTATGGGAGTCGCATGACAACATTGTTGTTCGACAAGTGCATGAAGAATTATTAAAAACTATTGTATACCCTACCACTTGGAATCCAAATTGGTTTCAAGTTATGAAATCGATTAAAGATTGGGATAGTGAGTTGGACTATTGGTTTACTAGAGGTTGGCAAGGCACTAGGGAATACGATATATGGCAATCGGGATTATCATATGTTTCTAGTAGGATTACAAAATTCCTAGTATATGACAACGGCAAACCAAGCGGAATAAAAGTTCAATTTAGCCCCAATTACTTTATTGGATATCTATAAATAGTCAATAGGAGATCTTATCATGGAAATTATAACACGCAGAATTTATACTAAATCAAATCCAGATCAAAGTTTTTACAAAATTGCAGACAATGTAGAATTACAATCATATATTGACGAAACATATGTTCAAACTGGAAAAAGAAAAAGTATAGTATGGACATTTTCTGAAGATAATACAACACTTACTGTTGAGTCGCACTGGGCATCTGAAGAAGATTTTCATTTATTTTTAGCAGATCCTAAAATAATTCAATCAGGCAAATTAATAGCGGAATATAATGCTATACATAATATTGTCGAAGTAGTTGATAAACGTCCAAATCAGTCTTAACTGCTAATCTAGTATGCAGAAATAAATAATTCCTCACTGAGGATTATATGCATACTTTTCGATTGTTACTGGCGTCGTTGTTATTATTTTTTAGCACATTATCGTTTTCGCAACAAGTTGTACCAATTGTTTGGCCGTTTTCTGTAGGTTCTAATCAAGTTAATTTTATTCGAGCAATTTCTGATGAAGCAAACAAACAACAATCAAAGTATACATTTGTTGTTGAATTCAAAGCAGGAGCTGGCGGTGCCATAGCTGCCAAGTACGTAAATCATTACAAAGGGCTTGCTTTACTAAGTAGTTCAAGCAGTTTCTTTTCTCGCCCGGAATTCTATCCAAACGAAAGCCATCGAGTTGAAGACTTCAAACCAGTATACATTGAATGTACTGGACAACCTTACGGCATTCTCAGTTCCAAATATAAAAATATGGAAGAATTGCGACAACAAAAAAGATTAACCATAGGAGCAAACTATGGTAGTATCACAGAAGCCATGGTTCGAGAACTACAATTTGCATTACCTGATACTGTGGTAGATATTGTTCCATATGCTAGCGGAACTGTACAAGCCACGCAAGAAGTATTAGCAGGTCGAATGGATCTTAATGTAGATCTACCAGGAGAATCATTACAATGGATTGAATCAGGAAAAATTACAGTAGTGGGTTCAAGTGGCATTGTTGAAAACAAAAACTTCAAAACGTTCTATGGGCAGGGTTATAAGGGATTTGCAGATTTGACTAGCAGTTATGCAATATACGCAAGTGTATCAACTACTCCAGAAACTATTAAAGAGTTACATGAAATTTTTACCAAAGCAGCCGTGGCATCGGGCCAACGGTTACAAGATTTCTATGCAAGAGATTATTGTACACCTGCTAACTTATCGCTGGCACAAACTAATAATTTGTTTGCCAAGTGGTCTAAATATTGGCCTGAAAAGTTAGCAAAATTAAAACAATGAGTATATTAAAACGTCCTCCGGGGGACGATTTTACTTTTAGATTGTTCTTTAAATTAAAAAATAAAGTAAAATCTCCTGCAAATTTTATCTATGTGTGGTCTTGTGTGCTAGATCCAATATATGAATTTGGCCACTGGCCCGCTGAGGATGTTTGGAAAGTAGATACTGAGTTAGACTATCGCTTAGGATTGGAAGAATCTATTAATTCTGATTTAGTTATACTAGGAGTTAAAGATCATTTATCATCTGGCGACTTTAACTACTGGAAGGACAGTACTCCTATAATTGCAGAATATCTCAAAAATTTATTTGAATACTACCCCAATAAAAAATTTATTCTACTTACATCAGTAGAAAATTTACAATCATACATTGGTGTTAAAAACGCAAGAATCGTACCCTGGGGAGGTGATATTACCAATCATCAAAGAGAATATGTAACATTGTCTCCCGTTTTAGAAAAGAATTTTGATAGCAAGTATACGTTTTTAAGTCTTAACAGAAATAAACGTGCTCACAGAGCAATGCTGATAAGTTTACTATACGGTTTAGATTTAGACAAGCACGGTCTTATATCTTGTATGTTTCGAGACTCCATCGATGACTTGTATGATTACACACAATGGCCAGAGTTGGAAATTTATCGGCAAGGATTCAGCAAGTTTAAATCTAGCAAACTCGCATTAAATGACAACCCAGAAATATACGCAAACGGCAATAACGACAATGTGAGTAATTTTAAAAATAAATTATCAAACTACTATCGAGATACGTTTGTAGAAATCATAACAGAAACTAGCTATACAGAACATTGCTATAACTTAACTGAAAAAACTCTAAACAGCATTTATGGATGTTGCTTTCCAATTTTGCTATGTAGCCAAGGTAGTGTAGCTTTTTTAAGAAACATGGGCATGGACGTATTTGATGACATTATTGATCATAGATATGACGAGATTGCAGATCCTGCAGATAGACTGTATGCCGCCATAAGTGATAACATAGCAGTATTGACTAACCCAAATATTAAAGAAATTTGGCAACAAAACAAACACAGATTCATGAATAACGTTGACTTTGCACGAGAAACACTATATAATTTCTATAGTACACGGGCAGAGTCCGTATTTTCCAAGTCGATACATGATTTCAACATATAAAACTGATGATTCGTTTTTTACCTTAGTACTGCCACCTTTTTCTTTTTATGGATTTAGTGTAAAAAAATGGTTCAATAATAGTGATACAGCCAAATTTCGATATATTAAAGACATTGAAATTGAAAGAGAATTTTGGAATTTACAACAAATACATGATATGTATCCAGGTGTAAAGACGATTACAATAACTGTAAATCCTTGGGCACGTATGCGATATGCTTATTTAGAACTAGTTAATATGAAAAACTCCGGCAATGACTCTTACTTAGATCTAAACATACTAAAATTAGATAACTTTGAAGACTTTATTAGTAGCCTAATCGAGATGGAACCAGTAGCACCTTATTGGTTTACATTTGCCACACCAACTTCTGAATGGATAGAATATCAAAACAATGACAAAATTGAAACCGTAGATTTTATTCTAAAAGCTGAAAACTTAGAAACAGACTTTAAGTGCATACAAGATTATTTTTGCAGTAATGTTCCATGTATTATTCTAGAAAAACTGCCAAATTATAAAAAGTTCTACAATAAAAAAACTAAAGCAATAGTAGCTACTGTATTCAAAGAAGATATCAAACGATTTGGTTATAAATTTTAACTATAAGTGTTATTAAAATAATTATAGCTAAAATCTATTAAATCGCTTGATTTTGATGTTAAATACTATTACAATACAACTTGTAAGACAACACACACAAAGGAGAAAAAATGTCTATCACAATTAAAAATCTAGAGGCCGCACTCGCTGGCGAGTCACAAGCCCACATCAAGTATCGCTACTTTGCCCGTATTGCCCGTGCAGAAGGCTTTGAAGAAGTAGCCAAGCACTTTGAGCATACGGCAGATCAAGAACTACAACATGCTTGGGGACACTTGGACTTGCTGATTGGCAAGCCAGATACACGTAAGTGTTTGGAACTAGCCATTGAAGGTGAAACATATGAGTTCACTACAATGTACCCAGAGTTTGAAGAACGTGCAAAAGCCGAACACAACATTGAAGCTGTTAAAGAGTTTAATGAACAAGGCCGCGAGTCTAACGAACACGCACAACAGTTCAAGGCTGTGCTAGAAAAAGCCACTAAGCGTTTTAGTGCATTGGCAAAAGTTGAACAACGCCATGCACAAGCATATCAACAAAAATTGGAGGCACTATAATGGAACACGTATGCGTAGTATGCGGTCATGTACATGACGAAGCCACTGAAGGCAAATGGGAAGAACTAGCTGAAGACTTTACTTGTCCAGAATGCGGAGTAGGTAAAGACGAATACGAAGTGTTGTAAAAAACCCACATTATCATATAGGTCTTGACACTAAGGCATATATACAATACAATAGAGACTAAGTTAATCACAAAGGCATAAATAACTTGAACAAGTTAGCCAAAAGTGATTGACTTGGTAGCAGAAATTCTATATAATAGAGACAAGTTAGCAAACAATGTATCAGTCAATGTTGTAAAAATACAACAAAGAAAGATTTCAAAAGTTGTTGACAAGGGTGTTGAAAGACACTATAATTAAGACTAGTTAGCAAGCAATGGTGCTTGTTAGCAACAAAGGATAAACGAGAAACAAAATGCAATCAACTGTTAAACATCAACAATTTAATACGATGCCCAAACTGGCAGGCTTTATAGCCTCTGGTTGGTCTATGATTAATTGCGGAAGTTTATCATATGATCGCACACCAGAGATTTCAAGGGTCCGGAGGACTGTAGTGTAACTTAAAACTTACATAACAAACTTCAAGGACCCTAGGATTAAAAACCCTGGGGTTTTTTGTTTTTGAAGCTGAGATTGTTACGGCAGTCGTTGAAGCAAAGTGTGAAGTATTCCAGTAACGAGGACTGGGCCATGCACTATAAACATATGGCAAACGGGCGGACTAGTGGATGGCATCTCCTTGTGTGGAGAGAAAATACTAGTTATTAAAGCAAATTGGTTCCTTCCACTCGTGACGTGGCATAGGTTGCATAGCGATACAGTTTGTTTTAATAAGCACTTTCGAAAGAGAGTGTTAATGGAGTGTGTTCCTTGTTGCCGGCTGTAACCCGGTAGGCGTTGTTAAGCAAGGTGGCCGCCAAGTGGTTCGATTCCATCACACTCCACCAGAATTTGGCTTCATAGTATAATGGTTAGTACGGTGGCTTGTCACGCCATTAATAGGGGTTCGATTCCCCTTGGAGCCGCCAAATATTCCCGGATAGTTAAATGGTATAACAATCGGCTGATAACCGGTCATTACAAGTTCGATTCTTGTTCTGGGAACCAAATTTAGGATAGCAACAGCAAACATTAAAAACCTTTTCTTGAAAAAAAGCCAAAAATGCTATCCTGTTTTTTACACTCACGTCGTCTAGTGGCTAGGACGCTACCCTTTCAAGGTGGAGAAGCGGGATCGATACCCGTCGTGAGTACCAGTTTATGCCAGCGAGACTTGGAAGTCAGAGAGGTCTTATAAGCCTTTTAGCACCAGATTAGTGTTCTTGAGAGGGTTCGATTCCCTCCGCTGGTACCATTTTAGGATGCGAACAGCAAATTTTAAATTCAACTTTTAATTGAAAAATAAGCATCCTGTTTTATAAAGGAACTAGTATGGCAAATGTCAAACAAGGTAACTTAACAAAGAGTCCTCAATGGTGGAAACACCTAAAGGATTGGAAACGTGTGTTCTGGAAATCAGAACGACAAGCACAAAAGAAACATATCAACAAAGGAGAATGACATGAAACGTTCAATGAAACGATAGTGTCAATCTTAGATCTCGTATTGGTCTAGGGTTGGCACATTAAATCAATTTTAATACAACTAACCCTAGCTGGCGTCAATGGTAGCGTACTCGGCTCTTAACCGATGAGGTGACAGTTCGAATCTGTCGCTAGGGACCATATGGGATCATAATTCAAAGGTAGAATAGCCGGCTTTTAACCGGTCTATCCCGGTTCGAGTCCGGGTGGTCCTACCATATAAAAACACATCGGTTCCCCGCAGGGATAATTGACAACAGGTTCATGCCAGTGTGTTTCTATATGGTGATGTAGCATAATGGTAGTGCACCTCCTTCATACGGAGCCAGGTGGTAGTTCGAATCTACTCATCACCACCAAATTTTAAGATAACTAAATGTATTAGTTAAAGACGCAAGGTGCCAAGGAGTCTCGCAAGAGAAACGACAGAAAAGTGGAAAAGTTCTGTTGTTGACAGTTATAAACTTTACTCCAGTTAACGAAGATGGATCAGTGCTTACAGCATGGGAGGTCCTAGTTAACAAACGGTACTCCATGTTATGCTAGACAAGTAGAGCGGTACTGTAAGTACTGGGTGGCTGGACCGAATACGTCAACCAAAACTCTCAGCGTCTTTAACTAATATCTTTATGCGGGTGTAGCTCAGTTGGTAGAGCATCACGTTGCCAACGTGAATGTCAGGAGTTCGAGCCTCCTTACCCGCTCCAAATTGTTGGGGAATAGTTAAATGGTATAACAGCGGATTTTGATTCCGCTATTCTAGGTTCGATTCCTAGTTCCTCTGCCAAATATATCGCCATAGTATAATGAATAATACACTACGCTACGAACGTGGGAATAGAGGTTTGATTCCTTTTGGCGGTACCATTTTTAATCTACTTAGGTGTGGCCATAACTTAATGGTAAAGTCGTGGATTGTGATTCCGCTTATCTGGGTTCAATTCCCAGTGGTCACCCCTAAGTAGATTTTAGTTCCTTAGCTCAGAGGTAGAGCACCACGTTGACATCGTGACTGTCACTGGTTCAATCCCAGTAGGAACTACCAAGTATATGCAACTTTAGCTGATGTGGTCATAGCGGCGGTCTGAAGAACCGTTGAACCAGGTTCGATCCCTGGAGGTTGCACCAAGACAGACCCCCGTTTTACAAGTTGTACGGTAAACAACTTGTACTAATTCAATGCCCAAGTAGCCCAATTGGTATGAGGCGTCTCTCTCAAAAGGAGAATCGTGTCGGTTCGAGTCCGACCTTGGGTACCATGCTCTTATAGTTAAATGGTAGAACACCTCTTTGGTATGGAGGCAATGATAGTTCGATTCTATCTAAGAGCACCACGGGTCCTTAGTGAAATGGATATCACTTCGGTCTTCGAAACCGACAGTGCTGGTTCGATCCCAGCAGGGCCCACCAGTTACTTAACTATAAGAAACGTAGTAAAACAAGGTGCAGAATTTATTATACTTACTTCACTGAATCCAATACGTTTGCAAGTTTCAATATACCAAAATTCCGAGTCAATAAACATTTTGCCTATTAAACTATTGGCTTTTCGTATAATTTCTTCTTGTGTTACACCTCGAGATTTTTTAAATTGATGGTAAAGGTCTAATTCTATACCTTCATTTTTTGTTTTGTCAGATAATACTAGTATGCCATTGGGTTTGAGATTTTTATATATACTTTGAAGATACAGTTCTTTTTGATTAATAAAATGCAAAGTCCAGTTACAAATTACAGCAGAATAATTGTCTGCGGGAAGTGTATCAGAAAAAATATAATTTGCAATATCTTTATTTGTGATACAGTCTAACATATCTTGACTATTATCTACACCTACTAAATTAGTAAAACCTCGATTATGCAAAGTTTCGATAGTTTTTCCTGTTGCACAACCTATGTCAATAATTTTTTCATTTTTATTTTTGATAAAATATTCACACATTTGTACAGATTGCTCTATAACTTCGTAGTATTTAGGAATGTGTTGCTCTGCATGTTGAACAAATACAGATGCAACAGACTTATCAAAAATCCAACTACCTTCGTACGAATTTATTTCTGAAGATATTGATTCTAATAATTTGTTTTCTTTTTTATAACTTTCTTCAAAGGATGGCAATACATCTAATGGTTTTATAATATATTTTATAAAGCTACAACTATATCGTCCTTCAAAATTTTTAGGAAAGTTGGATTTAATTAATTCTGTGTAATTATTTTCTAGTTTGTAACCAAAGGATCTCATTAATATTTCCAAGGCACTTAACGAAGGAAGAGCAGATTCTATTGCAACTCGTTGATTAGTTGTCTCCGAAACCATAAAATAATTTTTGTATTCAATAAATGATAAGGTTTGTAGACGATTTAGTAATGCAATATCCTGTATATTATGTTGTTCCAATACTGTATCAAATAGTCTTGGATATGCTGTTTCAATTATAACTTGCTTACAGTCCAAAGAACAGATGTTTTTAATAGTGTTTTCTACATGCACTGATTGATAAATGACACCCAATGCGATGACAATATCAAACTTTTCAGTGTTGGTATTAAAAAAGTCAGTTAGTGATTGTTGTCTAACTTCCCAGTTGCCGTTTGGAAAATATTTTTCTAAATTCTTTTTGGATTGATTACAAAATGAATTTTGTAATTCAACACCAACATATTTGTCAGCACCGTGATGTAAGCACCACGCACCTGAGGCCGCAAAACAGCTTCCAAGGTCTAATACTTTTTTGTTTTTTATCAAATCAGGCGGCAATATTATTTGATGTCTAATAAATTGAAAATATGAAGTAACTGTATAAGATCCAAATTTATTAAACGGTCTCTGTGTACGCTGGTCTGTTGTGATAAAATCACTGTACACATCAAAAATATTTTCCATAGTCTCATATTTATATTTTTTTGCAATTAGTTCAAAAAGACATTGACAATGCGTAGCATAGGCTATATAATAAACACTTAGCTAGCAATAGCAATGTTCCTTAAAAATTTAAAAGACAATTTGACCCGTTCGTCTATCGGTTAGGACACTAGGTTTTCATCCTGGCAAGAGGAGTTCGATTCTCCTACGGGTCTCCATATAGAAACACATTACGGCATAGGTCCAGAGATAATTTCATACTCGGCCGTAACAGGATACAGAAGCAGACCTAAACCTGTTGTATAGTGCGTTTCTATATGGAATCTATATATGTGCTCTTTGAGTAGCTACACTGGAACACCGAGAAACTTGCCAATGTCGACCAAAGCAAGGACCGGCCAGGAAGAGAGGGGCTATCGTGAATTCAAGCGTCACAGAGAGCACCTATATGGAAGTATATAAAAGCACACTAAGCAACTCCCGACTGACTGGGATAGTAAGATGGCATTGCCCTTAGTGTGTTTCTATATGCCCAGGTGGTGGAATGGTATACACGGTGGTCTTAGAAGCCACTGCCGAAAGGATTGAGAGTTCGAGTCTCTCCCTGGGCACCAATCAATGGAGATGAAGCATCAATGGTGATGCAGTGGACTGTAAATCCGCCGCCTTCGGGCACGACTGGTTCGATCCCAGTAATCTCCACCAATCAATTCCTCAGTAGCACAGCGGTAGTTGCGTCTGACTGTTAATCAGAATGTCGGTGGTTCGATCCCATCCTGAGGAGCCAATTTAAGGAAGCGTGGCGGAGTCCGGCTTATCGCAACAGTCTTGAAAACTGTCGGCTCTTAACAGGGTCCGTGAGTTCGAATCTCACCGCTTCCACCAAGTTTAGTCTCTCTGATGTAATGGCAGCATGTCGGTCTCCAAAACCGTTCGTGGGGGTTCGAGTCCCTCGGGGGACGCCAAGATAATTTGAAATAAGTGTTGACATTGCAGAACACTTGCAGTATAATAAGCACAAGCAAGAAATAATGCGAGAGTGGTGGAATGGTATACACAGCAGACTTAAAATCTGCCGCCGCAAGGATTGAGGGTTCGAGTCCCTCCTCTCGCACCAATGGATAAGTAGTACAAAGGAACGGTCCCATAATGGTATTGGAGCGGATTGCTAATCCGTCGAGTGGTGAAAGCCGCTTTAAGAGTTCGAGTCTCTTTCGTTCCGCCAGATTTTAACAAAGGTAAAATATGAAACCAGGTAAGACATTTAAATTGAGAAAGAGCACAAAGACCATGCTGGCATCCATTGTAGATCCAGTCAAACGTAATGAGTGGAAACGTGCAATGATTGATGCACAACTGTGCAGTGAAGTTGTTATCAAAACTCCCTCACGTGATAGAAATGCACCACGTGGCAATGGTCCAACTGGTTATGTGACCAACGACACTGGCACAGCAAGCACAGCAAGCACAGCAGGATAATAAATATTGCCCTTGTAGTATATTGGTATTACAATTGCCTTGTAAGCATTAGAAGAAGGTTCGATTCCTTACTGGGGCACCAAAAACCCGGATTACACTTTTTCCGTTAAGAAAGTGGGTGGGGCAGTCACCATAGAGAGTGCTAGGTATTCAATGCCATGACCATCCGTACTCTGTGAAGGAGTGGCGGGAACGCATTGGGTGAGGTTTAACACCTTTCCAGAAGAACAAATGTTATGGACAGAGTAACCGCTCAGTCTAGGGCCTATGTGGTGTAGGTAGCTAGACACTTTATTAAAGTACATTTAGCTTGAACATAGTTTGAGTAGCAAGGACCGGCCACCATCAGCGTGATGAAAAAGGCCTAAATGTATTTCAATAAAGTATGCGGGATTCGTAAAATGGTATTACCTTAGATTTCCAATCTAATGTCGGGAGTTCGATTCTCCCATCCCGCTCCAGTATAACCGTGTGTAGCTCAGCCTGGTAGAGCTCTGCGTTTGGGACGCAGTGGTCGCATGTTCGAATCGTGTCACACGGACCAAGTTTGGGGGATTAGTATAATGGGATTACGGCAGCTTTGCAAGCTGTTTATGGGAGTTCGATCCTCCCATCCTCCACCAAGTTGACGCAGAGTGTTAGAAGTGGTATCTGGCTAGGCTCATAACCTAGAGGTCGGTGGTTCGAATCCATCCTCTGCAACCAATAATGTACTAGTTCATTCTAACTAGATGGTGGAATCGTCACTAACCAGTGGCCCCTATTAGGATGCTAACAGCAACTTTAAACTTTTGGTATAAAGAAAAATGCATCCTGTTAATTCTCGCTGTAGTTCAATGGATAGAATAGGGGTTTCCTAAACCTTTGATCCAAGTTCGATTCTTGGTGGCGAGGCCAAAAAGTATTGACATTACAACACAAACACAGTATAATAACATTTTAACGAGGCATATATGAGCAAACCAATTGGACTTAGTCGTGGCCCTGAAGTTGACACTAATCAATGTGTTGATCTATCAGGCGGCAACAGATTTAATCTTGTGCTAATTGCGGCAGCAAGAGCACGTGAGATTAAACGCCAGCATCGTGAAAGCGACAAGCGTGAACACGTATATTCTAACCTCACTGCACTATTGGAAATCCAAAGTGGCAAAATTGGTGCAGAATATTTGAAACGAGTTTGACAAAGAATTTGGGACGTTAATTCAGCGGTAGAAGGCTTCCTTTACACGGAAGAGGTCGGCAGTTCGAACCTGTCACGTCCTACCAAACATTGCAACGGTGCCAGAGCGGTCCAATGGATCGGATTGCAAATCCGTAAAACCGGGGGTTCAAATCCCTCCCGTTGCTCCAATTTTAGGATACTAACAGCAACTTTTAACATGGAAAAACTTTTGGTCGTGAGTTCGAATCTCACTTTCCGATCAAGCCTAAACAGCAGTCGGTTATAGCTCAGTGGTAGAGCAAAAGTGTTAAAAAATGTATCCTGTTTCACCAAAATATATAGACAAGACATGTTGTTTGTACTATAATAGTCGTATAGCAAGTAACATTGTTAAGAAAGTTTTAGGATCGGTACAGCAACTTCATATTAAATGGAACGCTAATCTTATGTTAATCGCTGGAGCCTTAATTGGCTTTGAAGGTTATTAGCATGTGTAGGATTAGATAGAGGAGTTTCGATAAGTCTCCTCGATAAAAACAAAAAGTAGAAAACGATCCTGTTATATTTGGATGACTACAGCAATTTAAAAACTCTGAACTAACTGCTATTGAAGGTGGTGGCAGCACAAGCAGAAATGCTTTCTAGAAATAGACACTGATGGAATAGACGACAGAATGGAAAGACATTCTATGATGTTTGTACAGACACAACACAAACTAGTCAACATGAATGTTGATAGGGTCTGGGTGCTATAATTGGCCAGACCAGAAAATAAACAAATTGGCACGATCATCCTGTTAAAGTTTTAGAATGTTAACAGCAACTTTAAATTTCAACTATAATCGAAAATAAAATACATTCTGTAAAGGTAATTAAAATGAACGCATTTGTAACAGCAATAGCAAATCAAGAAGCCCGTACTGCCAATGGCATGAAGGCTCGTAAGTCAACAGCTTCGGCTTGTGTTGACTTGTTCTACAAGATCGGTGCAAGCCGTGGTAAGAACATCACAGGCGACTTCACAGCCGCTTATGTAGAAAACTCTGACGTTGCACTACGCATCGCACAATGGGCACGTGATGTCCGTGGTGGTGCAGGGGAACGTCAATTGTTCCGCGATATTCTAGTACATCTAGAAAAGCGTGACCCAGACGCCGCTTTGGCTCTGTTGAAGAAGGTTCCAGAAGTGGGCCGTTGGGACGACATCTTTGTGTTCCAATCACCAGTGTTGAAGTCAGCCGCTTATACCATGTTGGGCGATGCCCTACGTACTAAGAACGGTTTGGCTGCAAAGTGGACTCCTCGTAAGGGTAAGATTGCGGCTGAAGTACGAGCATTCTTCGGAATGTCTCCAAAGCAGTATCGTAAGAGTTTGGTCGGTATGACCACAGTTGTGGAAACACAAATGTGTGCAGGCGACTGGGATAACATCAACTTCAGTCACGTTCCTTCTGTTGCTTCACGCAACTACAAGAAGGCATTCAGCCGTCACACACTAGCATTCGCTGAGTATGTGGCCAAGTTGGTAAGTGGTGATAAGACTGTTAAGGTTAACGCCAACGCAATCTTCCCACATGACGTGTTGAAGGGTGTTATCGGTTCTTACCGTTCAAGTTTGGACAAGACAGCTACTGACCACATTGTGGCACAGTGGGACAGCTTGCCTAACTACGTTGGAGATGCCAGCATCATGCCAATCGTAGACGTTAGCGGTTCTATGAGTTGCCCAGCAGGCAAGAACACTGGCGTAACTTGTATGGACGTTTCAATCAGCTTGGGCTTGTACCTAGCAGACAAGAACAAGGGCGTGTTCAAGGACACATTCTTAACTTTCTCAGACAAGCCACAACTGGTTACTCTAAAGGGTAACATTGTTGAAAAGGTTGACCAAATGAGCAAGAGTGACTGGAACATGAGCACTAACTTGCATGCCGCTATGGATAAGATCCTAAGCGTTGCAGTTAAGGGTTCAGTACCAGCCAGCGACATGCCAGCCATGTTGCTGATCTTGAGTGACATGCAGTTTAACCAATGTGCTCGTTTCGACGACACAGCAATGCAAATGATTGAACGCAAGTTCGCAGATGCAGGTTACACTGTGCCACAGATTGTTTTCTGGAACCTAAACAGTTCAGACAACGTGCCTGTAGCGTCAGACAAGAGTGGTGCCGCATTGGTAAGTGGATTTAGTCCATCCATCATGACTAGCTTGCTAGCCGCTGATTTGGATCAATTCACTCCAGAAGGCATTATGCTTAAGACTGTAATGAGTGATCGTTACAAGTTGTAAACAGTTGTGTAAAAACAACAGTTTTTGGACCCGGTCAGCTTAGGTTGACTGGGTTTCTTTTTGAGTGTATAATTAACACATGAAACAAAACGTACAAGCTATTCGAGAAATTTTTGAACATCTGGGTTTTGATTGGGTTGAACCTTATTCAACAACCGAAGGTGCAATCAACAGAGCCGAAGTGGGCAACCATAGAGGCTTGTATTACATCTATCCAAAAGTTAACTTCTATTTTGGTAAAGCCGCAACAAACACAGTAATCAATCGTCACCAAACGCATCGTCCTAAATTGGATGTTAATTTGAGCGAACTGTACAGTACACCTGTTGAAAAAGTAGAACCCAAATGGATGTTTCCAGAAGGTTGGAAAGAAGGTGTATGCAAATACATCATCGAAGGTGTGGAAACAATTCCCAGTCACTATGTAAAGATTGGCAAAAAGCGTGTAGCACCAGGTGTGCTAGACTTTCCAGTGACACACAAAGTAGATGTAGACTCGCTTGAAGTACTAGTTTGGAATTTGGATCATTTGACCGCTGAACAAATTAGTCATATTGAAGATGCCGTAATTCCGGTAATTTGGCCTTACTGTAATAATGAAACGTATAGAAAAAGAAAACGAGAATGTATAAAATAATAGGCAAAGAAGAAACATTTAAGGTTCTTACACTTGCCGAAGCAATGAATGTTGCTAAAAGTATGAACGAATTTGTAAGAATTGTTGGAACAGATTTTGAAGTATGCGGCATCTTTGGTGTTGATACTGTTAAGGATGGACTATGTCCTGACGGTGTTGCATACACTTGGAACAAAGCAGGCCGAATTGGCCGCGTTAAAAAGGAGAGAACATAATGCCATGGATTGAAAATGTAGCAGCCGCTGATATCCCAACAGGGTTTCATCATGCGGCTGGCCCTAACAGTATGTTGATCAGTATCACTGATCCTGCCAGTTGGCGTCCAACTGCCAAACACCAATTCAAAGAGCGTCATGACTTTGAGTTCCTGGACGTGGAAGAAAAGGATCATGTACTCGAAGAAGCAATGAAGTGCAGTCACGAGCAAGCGGCTGAACTTGTCCGTTTGTTACAACATGCTCTTGACAATCGTATGAATGTTGTAGTACACTGTTTTGCAGGCGTATGCCGTAGTGGTGCAGTTTGCGAAGTTGGCGTAGCAATGGGGTTCAACGACACTGAGCGTTTTCGTGCTCCTAACTTGTTGGTCAAACATCGTATGATGAAAGCATTGGGATGGACATACGACGAGAATGAAAAGCCAGTACCATTGGCAGGTGAAGAGTTTATGCGGCAAGATGGAGATATCTAATGCATTTGAGTAAAGAAGAAGTATTGAAAATTTTGGAAGTTATGGAAAAGTTTCCAGAAGCAGGTTGTTTTGAATTAACTCAAGACAGTGATTCTGGAATTGGATCCATAACTACACTAACAGTCTTCACAGAGATAAACGGCTATGAAGGCAAATTCGCAATTGAAATTTCTGGAATTGAGAATTGGTAATGAAAATTAAATTTGATAAAAACACAATGCCCGATGCACTGTATAATGCACTGTTACAACACTTTGTAAACGAAGCAGTTGGCCTTGGCGTAGCAGTTGACAAGTTTACCCAGTTCAACAACTGGGTGGTCGAGTGCGAGTGTGATGCTAAGGAAGCGGTACATTAATGCCAAAATGCTATCAATTGATTGGTGTGCCAGCCTCGGGTAAAAGCACTTGGATTAAAGACCAAATCTGGGCATTGGGTCTGACTGTAGTTAGCACAGATACATTTGTGGAAGACTATGCTAGAGCACAAGGTAAAACTTACTCTGAAGTGTTTACTGAATACATGCCCACCGCAGTTAACCTAATGGCTGAACAGGTTGTGTTTGCACGTGAGCATGGTCACACTATAATCTGGGATCAAACCAGCACCACTGTTAAAAGTCGTGCTAATAAGTTTCGAATGTTGCCTGACTATGAGCATATTGCTGTGGTGTTTAAAACACCTGAACACAAAGAACTCATGCGGCGTCTAATGAGCCGGCCAGGTAAAGAAATCCCAGATCATGTGATTGCCAGCATGATTGCCAGCTGGGAAGATCCAACTGAACAAGAAGGCTTCAAGGAGATTTGGAACGCATGTTAACATTTGATAACGATTTATTTAAAGCAAGAGTTTACCATGGATTAAAGAGTATTCTTACTCCTGGAGATACATTACCGCCAAGATTTTTAGAATATTCCATTTGCCAAGCATTTGGCATGAACCATGTTGGCGACGGTAACTTTTACGCAGACGGATACTTGGGCGATATTCAAATGTCTGTTAAGACAAGGATGCTTAATCCGCATATACTTAAAACAAAGGCAGGGAGAGATTTTCAAACCAATCCTGCAATGTTCTTGGGTCCGCATCAAAATGTTAAACAGAACAAATGGACTGCTGGACTTGAAATAGTACAGCGTAGACAACAGCTTGATTTTAAAAACGATAGCACTGTTCCTCCAAAGAAGATTGGAGTGGCTACACTGCAAGGATTTAAAGATAACGTTGATGAAAGTTATAAAAAATACAATACTACAACGTCTTGTGAAGTTGTAGGTGTACATGGATACGACAGTAAACAATCGTCCTATATCATAAGTTTGTTTTGGCAAGAGTATCAACCTATTGATACTAAGAAACTTACATGGGTACGCGAGGGTGCGTCTGTAGGCGGCTATATTGACATCGACGGTGTTCCGCAAAAAGTGTGCGAACGTATTAACGGCAATGCTAAACGTGAAGCAACTTGTTTTAAAGAATATAAAAACCTCACTAAATATACTTACTCTGTTGAATTAAAAATTCCTATACCTGATCCCTGGAGTTTTGATAAAGACACTATTTTGACAGAGATTAACCTGAAGGAACAAAATCGTGGCACTCTTTTATTCAGCGAATGATATCGCAATTCACCATGACAACTGTTTAGATTATCTTGCAACTATTCCAGACAACAGTATTAAATTTACACTTACTAGTCCTCCTTATGATGACATTAGGGACTACAATGGATACAGTTTTCCATTTGAAGACATTGCCAAAGAACTATGGCGTACCACCAAGAGCGGTGGAGTAATTGCTTGGAATGTAGCAGATGCTACAGTCAAAGGTAGCGAGACTGGCACAAGTATGCGTCAAGCATTGTATTTTATGAGTCTGGGATTTAGATTGCATGATACAATGATATATGCTAAAAAGAATCCCATGCCCGCAGGTGTTAGTAGCAAACGATATCACCAAGCATGGGAATATGTTTTCATTCTCAGTAAGGATACACCTGAGACATTTAACCCTATTATGGTTAAAGCCAAGTACGGACATCTCGAAGCCAGCATGAAGCATCGCGGTAAAGACGGTGATATGAATTACACAAAAACCAAACGTAATGAATTTACCAAAGTTCGTAACATATTTGAATACAGTGTAGGTGGTGGCCATAGTAGCAAGGACAAAATAGCATTTCAGCATCCTGCAATTATGCCCGAGCAGTTGGCACAAGATATGATTACAACGTGGACTGATACAGGCGATACAGTTTTTGATCCATTTACAGGATCAGGAACCACAGCCAAAATGTGTATGGCAACAGGCAGAAAATTTCACGGCACTGAAATGAGTGCGGAATATTGTGCCATTATACAACAACGATTAGCACTAGCCCAGGCTGTGCTAGATAAACCAGAAAATTTACTGTTCGAAGAGGCAGAAGCTAGTTGACAAGTTCTCCTTTTGGCAGTATAATATATACTTAAACAAGAAAGGAGGGCAATATGCCTAGTGTATTTTTAGTAAGCGATACGCACTTTGGCCACACTGGCGTATGTAAGTTTACCCGAAACGATGGGGTGACAAAGTTACGCCCATGGACAGATCCAGATGAGATGGACGAAGCAATGGTCAAGTCTTGGAACGAACGGGTAAAACCCACTGACAAGGTGTACCATTTGGGCGATGTTGTTATTAACCGTAAAGCGTTAAAAATCATGTCGAGATTAAACGGCGACAAGGTGTTAATCCGCGGCAACCACGACATCTTCAGAGATGACGAGTACAGGCAGTACTTTAGAGAATTACGTGCATACCATGTTATGAACGGCATGATCTTAAGCCACATTCCATTACACTCAGATTCAATGGGTCGTTTTGGTACTAACATTCACGGACATACTCACGCAAATCGCGTGAAGAAGGCACGTGGGGTTGATGCTAGAACTGGTGAAGTGTTATACAGCGATGAAAACGATGTTCGTTACCATTGTGTTTGTGTAGAACAAACAGACTTTGCACCTATCTTGTTTGAAGATGTTATTGCACGTATTGAAGCAGAAGGTGGAAGTGTGGGATTTAAAAATGGTAACGGTCCTACTATGTAATATAGTAGCACTTTAATAGGGCCTCAGGGCCCTATTTTTTTGACTAAAACAAGCTATCTCCTATTTCTCAAATTGAATAAATACACTATAATGGTCAGCAAAGTTGACACACGAATACCGGAGATAGTACATGTCATTACGAATTAGACGCGGCACAAATGCTCAAAGAGCAACAACTTCATTTGAACTAGGTGAACTTGTATTCACTACAGATACTAAACAACTGTATGTTGGTAACGGTATAGATAACGGTGGAGATCCTATCATTCGTCTAGGTACTGGTCTTGCATGGGCAGATGCACAATGTACTACTATTATTGCTACAGGTGCAGCCTTACAAGTTTCTGCAGATACCAATCCATCGCTGGGCGGCGATTTGGATGCAAACGGATTTAACATAACTGGTGCTGGTATTATTTCTACTACAACAACAGCACTGAACGGATCAGTTATAACAGGAAGTGCAACTACTCCTAGTACTGTAGGTTATACAGTTAATAGTCCTATATCAATTGGTACTAATGCTAATCCTAACACTTTATTCTTGCGTTCTTCACAAACATTTGGGGTATTTACAGGTATTACTAATGGTACTAACAATAGTGGACTAGTTGCAAGGATTCTTCGAAACACGTTTACATCACCTCAAGCATTACAACCCGGTGATCCAATTTGGCATCAACAAGCTATGGGCTTTGATGGCAGCATATATCAAACTGCCGGATTCTATGGTTTATTTGTTGATCCTGATGCAACTGTTGCTTCTGGAAGCGTACCAGGTATGTTTGGAGCGGCCACTATCAATTCAACCGGCGGTACAAATTATCTTACATTTAATTCTAACGGAACGTTAGCGACTCCTAATTTTTCAATTAGTGGATTAGTATATTATAGCCCTAACTATATAACAGTAGGTACCACAGCCTCATACACTTTAAGTTCAACGAAATCATACAACATATTATTAGTAGGAACTACTGGTTTAACAGCCACTATTAACATGCCTGCAAGTCCAGTAGATGGACAAGTATGTACATTTACAGTTGCAAGTAATGCAGTAACCTTAGTTGTGGGGACTGGGACAGTTGTTCCAGGGTTTGCTGGGTCACAAGTTTCAGGATTTGTTGTTAGATATGTATATCGTGCAACCGGAACTAGTTGGTACAGAATTTAATTAAAGGTTCAAAGTAATCTCTAAGAACTGTTTCTCTAAATAGTTCTTTAAAATCAATAGACTTAATTAGGCGATGATATTCTTCGTCTGTTAAGTCTATATTTTTTTCTCTATTGCTTATTCTGCTGTCGTTAAAACTGCTGGTATAAAAGCATCCACGATAATCTTTATGTGGTAATGTGGGATTAATTGTGTGAGCCATAGCATCTGCTTGTTCATAACTTTTTATATCAGTATCATCATCTTTACGCCAATTATAGTAATTAGTTTCTGGATTAGGAAAATAGTATCCATATTTGTTATAGTTTCTATCAATCTCACTCATATACATATACTTGACCATATCATGGTTGCCAATGATGCTGAGTGGAAATGTATTGGCAAGATCAATAGGGCAGTCTTGCCTATGAAAAAAGTCCACAGCAGTTTGTATACTAGCCTGTGTTTCATAAGGCAAGCCAATAATAATGCCAGCGGCAAGATAACTACGAGGACCCCAGTACTCTTTACACTTGTATAAGGTATCAGTTATCTTGCCCATGGCCATACCTTTGCCTATGAACTTAGCAGTCTTGGGATTAAATGTTTCAAGCCCAAAATAAGTTTCTTGTATGCCCATATCCTTTAACAACTGTATTTGTTGTGGATGTGCGGCTATAATATCAGCACGAAGATAACACCAGAACTTTAGTTCAAACGGAAGGCTCTGACTAATGTCAGTCATCATTTGCATTTTCTCTGTACTGTCATTGAACGTATCGTCCACAATAAAATATTTGGTAGTTCCCCAGCGTTCGTAATTGTTCATTAATTCTCTACGAATAACTTCAGGATGTTTGAGGTAATCCTGTGTACGCTGTCCAATCAACGGATAGCTACAGTAAGCACATTTAAATTTACAGCCACGACTAATTTCTAAGTTAAGTGTTTCATTAGGAAGAATAAAATCATGTGGTGTATATTCTGTCGTACTGGTTCTAAAATCCCATACGGCATTATGTGCTTTGCGGTCGTGGTCTATAATACGATTGAATATGCGTTTAGTTCTAGCAGACAGTGTATCTAACAAATCTACTAGTTCTGTTTCGGCCAATCCTACAATTACATAATCAGTGGGTGCATCTAAATAAAAATCTATCTTGGCACCGCCTAGAACAGTTTTAACATTTGGATTACACTTCTTAATATAGTCAAGCCACGGTTTGTAGTCATTTTTACTAAATGCTGATACAATACTGTTATCGTTTAGTCGGTGTACATCATTTGCTTCGCCGCCTTCTCCAGGATTTCGAGTGCGGATTTCTCCATCAAATTTATAAGGCATCCAGGTAGTCGAGAACCCAACAGCCAAGGTATCATTGCCAATTGCTCCATCTAGTATTTTAGTATAGATATTCCAAGACACTAAACTGCTAAAATCTACAACTAAACAAGTATATCCGTTGGCTCGGAGATGACTAGCAAGTCTATGCACACCGTATCCTCTACTTTTAACTTCGTATTGAACAGTGTCAGTGAATAAGATAACGTCAAACATTTTTTAGTTTAGCCAACAACGGTTTAAAGTATTCTTCATTTACTGTTGTGTAAAATAACTCATCAAAGTTAATACTTGCCATGACCGCACGATATTGTTCAGGCGTCATATCCAGTGTTGCTTCTCTGTCTCTAAGTATGGGATGATTATAGCTACTAGCATAAAAGTCTCCCCTACGCTCACGTTGATATGGTTTAAGTTCTCTCAATGTTTCATCAGCTATACTTTGGGCAATAGTAAAGTTAGGAATATCAGTAGCGTCATCTTTGTGCCACTCGAGCATTCCTTCTATTCCATCCTTTGGAAAATAGTAACCAAAGTCTTCATAGTTGTTATCAAACCAGCTGGTAGGAAACCATTTGTTACGCTCAGATTTTTTAACTATATTAAGTGGATAGCAAGTACTAATATCCAAAGGGCAATCGTCTTGTTTTAACCAATCAACAGTTTGCTTCCAAGAGGCTCGTGTTTCGTAAGGCAAGCCAATCATAAAGCCGCCTTCTGTCCATACACGGTCTCCCCAAACTTCCTTGGCTTTGTATATTGTATCTTTACGACGACTACTTGGCATACCTTTGCCAATAGTTTTACTACTCTTATCGTTAAATGTTTCTAAGCCAAAGAAAGTTTCAGCAACACCTATTTCTTTAAGTAATTCCATTTGCTCAGGGTGTATGGCCAACAAGTCAATACGTGTATAACACCAGAACTTGATTTTAAAAGGCAAGTCGCTCATGACCTTAGCCAGCATTTCTAACTTTTCTGTGCTGTCATTGAATGTGTCATCCACAATAAAATATTTGGTAGTTCCCCAACGCTCGTAATTTTCTAATAGCTCATCACGTATGTGGGTAGGGTACTTGATATAATCGTTAACATTTTTTTGTCCTATTAGCGGGAAGTTACAAAATGCACATTTGAATCTGCAACCACGCCCAACTTCAAGCACTTGTGTTTCTTGTGGTTGTATAAAGTCCCACTCGGTATAACGTGTACTGCTTTCACGAAAGTCCCAAGTGTCAGCATGTGCTTTGCGGTCGTGATCGATATACTTGTTAAAGATACGTTTAGTCTTACCGCTAAGTTTATCTAACAAATCTAAAGTCATGGTTTCAGCAATGCCAAATATAACGTGATCAACATGTTCTAAATCCATATAAAAGTCTGCTTTGGCTCCGCCCAAAACAATTTTTAATTTTGAGTTAATGGTCTTAGGATATGTTAGCCACTCTGCAACTTCATTTTTGCCAAATTTAACAACTAGATTATCTTTACGCCAATCTAACTGTTCGGTTTTGTCATGGCTCATTTCATGCTGTACACCTATATGATGTCCAGGAATTTGATTAGTATATTCGCCTGGAAGTTCGGGCCAGCGATACGGCAACCATGTAGTACTAAATCCAATCATATAAGTATCAGGACCAACACTGGCATCTATGATTTCTTTATACTTGTCAAAGGTTAATGCTGAACTAAAGTCTACAACTAGACAAGTATATCCGTTAGCCCTAACTTGGCTGGCAATCCTGTGTACACCATAGCCACGAATCTTATGATGAGGGTATGGTGCATCGGTAAATAGTATCACATTAAACATAACATATATTTAAGCGTATAAAATACACATGAAACATTTCGAGTCCGTTTTAGCATTTGGAGACAGTCATGTTGCTGGCTGTGAGTTAGATAACCAATATAACTTAAATGACTACCTTTCTGGTAATATAACAATAGATGAAGCAGATTCATCTGGAAAATTGTTAGCATTTCCGCAACAAGTTGCAGATCAGTTGAATGTGCCTTGTTATAACTATGCAATGAGTGGAGGCAGTAATCCTCGTAGCCTAAGACTATTAATACAAGCAGTACAAGAACATCCAAACAGTCTAGTATTATTTGGATACACTAGTACTGACAGATCTGAGATGTACTATCCAACAGGAGGACTTGGTTGCGACTCGGATAAGTTTTTGCAATTAGGAGTTCAGTGGAACGGCGTCTTCAATAGTGGAATCAATGATTTTTATATAAAAAATTTACACCCTAGAAACAATCTTAAAGAATTGATGTTTTGTGTAGATAATATATGTTCGGGTTATGCTACAGCATATTTACATTTGCCCTTGTTTCCAGAACAAGTACCTGATGTAGATAATGTGTTTAAGTTTGAAGGACATCTTAATTACTTAGATTGGTGCACGGTACGTGAATTTAAACAACTACCACACTATCATTACGAGCAAGCCGCACATATTGCATTGGCAAAATTAATATTAAAGGAAATACTATGAGTTGGGGATATCATTTAGCATTAGACTGCAAGAGCTGTAATAAAGATAAGATTGGAGATAAGGAATTTATTGCTATGTTTACCAAACATATTATCAAAACTGCAGAGATGGTAGAGTTTGGCAAACCACAAATTGAATATTTACTAGCCGGAGAAGAGAATGCTGGATATAGTGTATTACAAATGATTACTACTAGTAATTTTACTGCACACTTTGTAGATGGTTCAGGCGACGCTTATGTAGACTTATTCAGCTGTAAAGAATTTGATGTAGAAAAAATTATTGGAACTGTTAAAGTAATGTTAGAACCTGAAGATATGAAGGCTACATTACTACACAGACAAGCCTAGGGATCTAAACGCATTGCTTCTCTACTACGGAACTGATAACGTTTAGCAATAGTATCCCACAACATCATATTTTTATTAACAGCCGCATCACGTAACATGATTTGATGTAAGAAGTTTGTTATAGGTTTGCCTGGTACAAAGTCGCACCACGGCCCGCATCGCAATTCTTCTAAGTCAATAGTCTTGGGATCACTCCATTGTATTAGCCTGTGTGTAATACCATTAATCTTAACCATATAGTGATACAAGTTATCATCAGCTGGAATTTTTTCCCAAGTCCATCCTTTGCTGTCTACATATTCTTTGATTGATTTAACATGATCGCTTAGATAGTAGCGTGGCTCGTCTGGATTTCTCCCAATGTCACTGCCCGCACGTACACGATATTGTCCTGCACTATTACCTAGCAGTTGTATTTCATCTAGCACATCAGGAATGTGATTGACATCCTCTAATGTATAGCCAACATAGTATACATATATGCCAGCATCCACACAGTTCTTTATACCTTGCAGTTGTTTCTTGTGTACAGTTTTTCCTTGATAGGAAACATGATTCAATCCTATCATAACAGCACTGCATCCAGCTTGTGCTATTTCTTGTACCCACGACTTATCTGCAAAGCGAACTCCATTTGTTAGTATAGTTACATCTTGGTGACTGCGTCCTAAGTCTTCTTGTAATCTTATAACACGTTTGATTAAAGCTGGCAGATCTTTTCTTATAGTTGGCTCAGCACCAGCCAATATAACACTGCCAGCATCATCGGGCCACGATTCAATTTGACTAAGAATTAAATCAATAGGTTTATCTGTTGTAGCACTTTCAGGCTCATGGTAGCAGTGTGGACATTTAAGATTGCAACGGTCAGTAACTTCTACCATAATGCCACTGGGCACATCGTATCCGTATGGATCAAATTCTAAACTGTGATAAAACTCAGCATCACGTTCTATCATATATTCGCTAACGCCATGTTCAGAACATGTTTTCTTCATCCATACTGATCCGTCACGCACAAACTTTTCAGCTGGCACATGTCTATAACAATGTTCGCATAGACTTATTGTTTCCATCTTACCTTATCTAATTGTTCTAAAAACACACTAGTATTTAACTTCCAAAAAGTTTGTACATGACCTCTATATTCTTGTTCAAATGCTCTAGTTAGGACTCCTGTTTTTTCTAAGCCTGGCCCCCATACGGTATGTACTAATCGTTGTGTGCCCACCTCACTAGGGTGTGTGGTTATATACATATCGTTATCACCAACCCATTCTATACAAGCAGGCATGAAGTACTGTGCTGTTATGTGTTGATGATTAATAATTTGATTGCGTGTGCGTAGTGTATCTAACGGTAGGAAATCTGTCAAAACACACGTTCTAGCACAAATTCGATAACCATCGTTAATGCTGTGTGCCGCAACACTACCTACTGCACGATCATTATAATATAAAATCCATACACACCATTCACGCTCTTTACGAAAACAGTCTACCATTGTTTGCTGACTATTGTTATTAACAAATCCACGTTTGTCTGCTTCAGCATAAAATTCTGTTAAGTCTAAATCTTCCGACCATGGAATTATTTTATACATCTGACTCGCTCTATAAAATCAGCAGGATAGTTAGTACTAAAACTTTCCCAGCATAGTGTATCAAACAAACTCCAAGGCTGCGGTTCATTCCATTTGATTCCTAACTTGTCCAAGTGCTTTCGCATTTCATCTTGCCTAGTTGAATAGATATGACTTTCAACTTCTTCTATTGAAATATTAGGTTCGTCATTTCGGTATGTAAAAAAATAATTAATACTCTTTAACTTACCGTCTACTACAAAATAACTGCTTGGGTGCATACTGTATTTGTGCCAGCCCAAATCCTTGTGTGTTTGTATAATATTCAACATCTGATCCTGCCAGTTGGGCAACACACTGTCATAGTTTGCCATGTTGCATCCTGAACATTCCCAAAAATCTGGGCCGTCTATTTCTAAATAAAGTTTTTTATTATCTAGGTCTATGTTTTTGATAATAGGAACTAAATCAGGATAAGTGTTACGCATTTGTGTAAGATAGTTAACTTCACGCAACCATTTCTCATTCATCTTTTGAGGGTTAACAACTTGGTTCTTGCCCTTATGGTAACCTGTATCATTATGATACCATTGCACAAATGTTTTTTTATCGGTGGAGATCAAACTTGTGTAAATAAGATTGTTACGTGTTTGTCCTACGCCAGGCACGTTATTGTAATAATATTCATAGTTCATAATATTAATTATCAAAGGAAAATATGATTAAAGGCATAAACGGCATTTCATACTATAACATGGAACAGTATTTGGATATGGAGGCATTTGCTCAAATGCAACCAGAGATTATTCGCGGGTTCGCACTGGCTAGAGAGTTTGCCAAAGAAGGCACTTGGATGGCACCAGGTTTTACATTTGATGATATGAGTTATCGTCCTCACTGGAAACCTATATATGAAGCAATGCAAGAGTTCATGGCACTACCAAATACTAATCCTATTAAACAAGCAGGATTAGAACTAATGCCCAAGGACTTTAAAAACTTTCAAGAACGCAATAAGTTTACACGTTTTTTAAAAATGGCCATGGGTGCATACGATCCTTACATTTATTATTACCTGTGGGAAGAAGGCTCGTGGGATGATCGCACTGCTCCCCGTAAGCTAACGGAAGAAGCTGAATACTTTCCCACAGTGGTTAAATGGGTTGAAAGTCTAGTAGGCCCAGTATTTGAGGAAATTGGCCGTGTTATATTCTTTCATTGTGAAGCCGATGGCATACCTTTTGAACATAGAGACTTGGATGCTAAGAACGGTGTTAATGTAGTTAAGCCACATCGCAACGAATTTATTCATGTTCGTCCCAATACTAAGAAAGCGTTTTACTTATGGGATCCAGAGAACAAAAACAAAGTGTATCTTAATACTCGTGCCGCATGGTGGAATGATGTAGACTGGCACGGCGGCGAACAGATTATGGAACAAAGCTATGGCCTACGGATCGATGGTAAGTTCACAGCTGAGTTTAGAAAAACATTGGGAATTGATCACATTGAACACTACTGATTGGAAACACTATTACAGTATTAGTCCTGACAAACTAGGTGTTGCTTACACAGGTGCTATTTACGAACCCTTGCTGAATGACAGTGAAAATATACTGTGTATGAATTTTAACAACAGTAGCTACCGTACTACAGAAGCTAGCGAAGAATTATTAAATGCTTGTTTTGCTCGCGAAGTAAAGTTTCTAACACATTTTCAAAAATACGAGTGGTGTGCTAGGTTAATAGATGTGGATTATGCTACTAGACGCATATTCATAGAATGGCAAGGAGATTGTTGTGAAAAGATTTTGCGGCGTGGAGATGATGTTGCAGACTTTTGCCCTACATGGCAACAAGATTTAGAAACTATTATTCACGACTTACGTGCTGAGCAAATCTACAAGATAACAATGTATCCTTGCTATCATTATATTAAAGCGGGTAAATTAAAAGCATTTGGGTTTTACACTACCTGTAGCTATGCAGAACAACCCATTGCCATAGACTTGTATAGGCCCATACTGAACGCAGAGCGTAGCAAGTACATAGATCAGATTGCTGTTGACGGTAAAGTAGACTTTGCTATTCTAAACGAATACAGCTTGACCGAGTATGTTAAATGGCCAGGTGATCCACTTCCTGCGATCTATCAACGAGTGTACCACTCTGATAGTTGTCTATAGCATCTCTAATCCAACTAAACACTAGTTCGTTCTTAGCATTGCCTTCTAGGTGATTACAACGTGGATCTCTATCCATAGCCTCTGGAGTTGAGTTAATTAAACTAAGATTATACAATGCCGGGTGTAATTCTACACCATTTATAAATCTATGATTGCCAATCTCCGTGCACCATATGTGTACAATCTTGCTGTTTAATTTAGATAACGTATGCCTATCAAAGTATTCAATGGCAGACAAATATTCTAATTGCTCTTTTTCCCAATCTAATAAATGTAAGTAATACCCTTTGGCAGCATCATATACTGGTTTTTTAAAAGGGTTATAGCTGTACCACTTTGGTTGTAGCACATGGCCAACACTTAGTTTTCTAACTTCGCGATGGAATAATCTTCCAGGTTTGGTCCAAAAGAATACACACACGTCTGGTACATTCTCTAATACATTAAACTGATTAATAATCAAATCCCATACTCCACTACCGCCCACTCCAGTGTTAACCGTTTTACAGCCGTAGTGATTTTCTAACTTAACCATGTAGCTGTCGTATCTGTGTAAAAGACTGTGCCCGTTAATACGTTCAGCACAAAAGCTATCTCCAAAGTACCCAATTGTTTTCATGTTACTTTATTTTTGTATTTTGAAAATTGTGCATTGTTATCAGTACACGTTCCTGAACACACCAACAGTCTGCCTTCACTAAACTTTTTTGTCCAGCTGTCAGCAAGATGCTGATAAAACTCTCCTGCCACAACATCATCCCAGTCGTTGGTATTAAGGTTAATCTTATTGCTGCCATAGTTGGTCCATAATGAATAGTATCCATCAGGATCATCTGGATTTAGTGTGAACTTGGCACCTGCAATATAACAACAGGGAAGCAAGTGGCCTTCGGCATCGATGTATGCTTCATCCGTATCCTGTGCCTGACATTTAATACATCCTTTTTCAGCTTCACTTGCCCACTCCTCGACTGTCTTAGGTAGTTTGCCGTCTTTAAGGATAACTGATATTTCTGAAACTGCTGTTGGAGGGTTTAATGGTAGACCATTCGCACCTAGTGTGACAGTTCGACCAAATAACTGTTCCACAGCAAATCTATTGTTGGGTATAGTAAAGAAGTTTTTGAAGCCCATGTCCTTGCTTAGTTGTTCTGCAAGAGGAATCTCGTGCTCGTTATGTGCAAAACTAATGAATTGCCAGTAAGCAATACCGCCTGCTGAGATAAACGCACGGACATTGTCCATTAGTTTACTCCAACGCACATTGACTCTATAGATCCAGTTGGTATCTTCTAAACCATCTATACCAAACACAACAACATCCTGTGGTCGTAACACACTGCCAAGTTCTGCCCACCACTCAGCACTTTTCATTCCGCCGTTGGTTGAGACTGTTATAGCTATGTTGGGATTCTTTCGCTGTATAACTCTGCACACTTCTATAAAGTTAGGAGCTGTGCATGGATCTCCAACGTCTCCACAAAAGTTTATTTTTTCTAAACCGTCATACACATGCTGTGGAATGCGTGTTTCATAAAACTCAGTAGGTATGTATGTTTGTTTGATACGACTGTAGTCGCCTCCCCACCACTCTCTTAGGCATTGAGGACAAGCCGCATTACACATACTGCTGTGTTCTATTTGTATGATAGAGACTTTGTTGTAAAATGTCATAGGTCCAGTTGTTGTTGTACTTGACTATGCGATAGGCCATTGAACCTATTGGCTTTTAACCAATCATAAAAACTGCCATGCTGAGAGGATTGATTTTGCCAACGCTTGTTCAACTGAGCAAAATGCTGTCTTGCAGGTTCTAATAGCTCTGGTTTGATTCTCAAGTCCCACTTGCTGGTATCTACTCCGTAGTAAACTGCCATAGCGGCCCATACATATTCTGGATATATTGTAAAACCATCTCCGCACATTTGCGTAGTGTTTATTGGGTTGCGATAGTGACTACGCACCATGTCTGCTGTGTTGTTTTTAATGCCCAGTTCTTTTTGATAACGCCAAAACTCAGTGTCAGTACGTTGTGTCAAATGATAGTGTGCATAGATAAACTCATACGTGTCATCAAATAGAGTAACGGCTTTTTGATTATAGCGTCTGCTGGATTCTTCCAAGCCCACTTGTTGTATTTTGCTTAACTGTTGCCATGCGGCATCTATGTTGGATATAGTTAGGTATAGGCCATTGGCTTCCATAGGTTCAGCAAAGCCAGCACTAAGTCCCACAGCAACTACATTCTTAGTCCACGGCTCTGTATAGTATCCGGGAGTCCATTTTAACATACGTGGCTGTCTTATGAGATTCTTTTCTGGAACTTGTTGGAGTATTTCATCCAATGCCGCTTGCTCAGAGACGAAGCGATCGTCAAAACAGTAGCCAGTACCATAACGATGATATAAAGTAACTTTGAATCTCCAGCCCGCTGTCATGGCCATACTGCGTGTGTAGTTGTGCATTTCACTATAAGGATCGTCATACTTGACTGGCATGACCCAACATTTGTTTGTGGGTATAAACTCGTTGGCTCTCCAGGTAGTAGTGACTTTACTGATCAGTAGTCTTCGTAACCCTGAGCAGTCTAAATAATAGTCAGCTGTTGCTTCGCCCGTATCTAAAACTAATCGTTCAATGCCTTGTTCATTTACAACTACTTGTTCAACTTCAGCTTGTACGTGAACCACTCCCATTTTGACTGCAACTTCTCTAACTACTCCTGCCAACTTGTCAGCATTGACATGTAGACTGCTTGACCATAAGGGATTCAGTTTATAATCTTCTCCTATAAAAGGAGACAAGTTCTTGTCCATAAAATAAGTTTGGCAGTCCAGGTCTGGATTGAGTTCTGTGGCCTGCTTGCCCATGGCCAGCCAGTAGTCAGTTAGTCTTGTATCAGTATGGTTGTAGGTAAGCCATGGCTCAATGCCCAACTTGGTTTGATCAGCAAACATATTCTTTTCAGCCAAGTTGTAACTGAATGTGAAATATTGTTGCTCACCTTGATTGTGTACCCAGTTTTCAAAACGGTTACCAAGTTTATAAATGCTACCTGTGCGATCCATCCAGTCAGTGTCTTGTAGGCCAAGTTCTTGTAAGAACAATCTCAAAGGTGGCACAACACTTTCCCCCACGCCCAGGGGTGGTATTTTTGGACTTTCAATCAGTGTGACTTCGGCCAAGGGCAGTTTCTGCTTGACTCTAGCGGCACACAGCCACCCACCAGTTCCTCCACCAATAATAGTAATACGCATTAAAGTACCTTATAAATATCTCTATGTATATTAGTTATCTCAACTACCCACCCTTGCCTCTTGACCTTGAACTGGATATTTTGAACACTATTGAATCTCACGCACATTTTCAAAAGAACAATCTCCTAGTCAATGCCGATGCGGCTACAATCGACTTGTTGGGAGAGACGGCTTATACAGCTGATACTAATATTGGCTATCACTATTCACAAGCACGTGATCACTTTCCACATTTGGTTGATTATTATTTTTTGGATCCAAGCGAACGTGTTAAAGATTGGGTGTTTACAAACATCAGCAAAGATGTTACAATAAACATACAAGTTATGACTAATGGTATGTATGTTCCTCCGCACGTTGATGAAGTTAGGACATCTGCTATCAACTATTTGATATCCAGTGCAGATGCAACTACAAACTTCTATGAGCCTAAAAGTGAGTTTGCCACTTTGTCAGTAACAGCACAAACAGCAATACCCCACGAGAGACTGGAGTTAAAACAAAGTAGTAAAATAGCAGAACGCACGTGGCACAGGCTTGATGTTAGAAAAATACACAGCGTGGAAAACATAGCAACTGATTCAAAACGAATATCACTTACTCTAAGCATAGTATGAGCAAACTAATATTTCCCTACGCAACTAACAGTACCCAACGAGTAAGAAACATAACTGAATACACTGAGTTTGGATTTGTCGAGAACAAAGAAAAATTTTTAGATTTGAGTTTGGGTAACTGCGGTTGCTTTCCTTTGGGATTTAAACGTCAAGACATTATTGACCGTGTTGCTGAACAAATGAAAAACATGTCCTTCTGCTCAGGAGAGTTTTTTACAACCAACCCTGCGGTGTTAGAACTGAGCGAACGCTTGTACAGCATGTGTGGCTATCGCAGTATCTTTGCCCTAAGTGGTAGCGATGCCGTAGAAGGTGCCTTGCGTGTGGCACAGCTTTACAACGGACGTAACAAGTTTCTTGGTTTTAAGAAAAGCTATCATGGTAGCACATACATGAGTTCAAGTGTTAGCGATGCAACTTATATGACTGACATGTTTGGCAAAGATCCACGCTGTGTTGTTAGTGATTATAACTTGGACATGATAACTGATGACTTGTGTGCTGTAGTTATAGAAACTGCCAGTTGGCAAAATGGATTATATGATCCAGGTAAAGATTTCTGGGACGGCCTACGTAAGACATGTACCGATAAGAACATAGTTCTTATTGTTGATGACATCGCAATGTGCGGTGGGAAGACTGGTACATTCTTTGGCTGGACTGGAGTAGTTGAGCCCGATATCTTTACAATGGGCAAGGCACTGACTGGCGGTTACTTTCCACTAAGTGCTACTATGGTGAATGATCGTGTGTTTAATAAGATACAACACATGCCCTTCTTGCATGGATTCAGTTACAGCTTTAGTCTGAGCGGAATATATTCAACGCTGGCCTACATGGACATTTTAGAGCAAGAACGAGTATTTGATAACTACGCTAAGTTAGAACGCTGGGGCAAAGCAGTGTGCGGTAGACTACAGGAAGCACAACTTATTAAAGGCTACAACAACTATGGATTAGTTTTTAATCTAACACTACTACAAGACAAGCCGTTAGAAGAAGTATTTGAGCAGTTTTTATATCAGTATGGTATCAGTGCTGGCATGTGGAACGAAGGCGGCAGTGGTCTGCTGTTTATCATTCCGCTCACTGCCACTACCATGTGGTTCGAAGAGTTTGAGTTTAAAATGAATCAAGCCTTAAGAGATTATCGTTCTACGATCACCGTCGCGAACTAAGTCCAATGTAAGGCAGTGAATGCCTGCTTCCCAAAACAAGCCGTGTCGTTGTGGCACCACGTGGCAGTTGATTCCGTAGGCTTCCAGTTTTTTAAATATGCGAGGTTGTGTATTTGAGAACAAGATGTTGTTGCTGTCTACAACTAATACATTGCTGTCAAAGAATACTTCCTGTGCGTAGCCCTTCCATTCACCCAGCCACTTGTCTAACCAAGCATCTGAAAACTTTCCTTCAGTGGATTGGAAATCTTGTATAAACTTCACATCATCAAAAGGCTCAAACAGTTCCTGAAGTTCTACGATTTCTTTGTCTCTCAGTTTGGCTGGCACCCAGGATTTATTCACACAGAACACCAGTTCATCGCTTGCCATGAACCATCCGTGATCAATGTGTCCAAAGCCCGCTTGATGTGTTTCGCCTACGCCCACAACTGTGTCAGCGGGCAAGTTGCGTATCATCCAATCTAATCCTGCTCGGTTACCTGGACCATATGCGTTGGTAACTAACTTGTCGCCGCACTTGAACATGGTAGCAGTATGCCACAAGATTCTATCTTTGAGTTGTCTATGATATACATCTTCACCGTTAGCCCACCAGTTGTCTACTAAGGTTTCTAATGCGGGAGGTGGCTGACTGATCCAGTTGTAGCCTTTATCAAAAAACTCTTTAAAGATATGATAGTAGTTGACGCTGTCCAGGTATCTGTCCGGCATACTGGTATATGTTTGGTATATCGTGTTACCATAAACCAAATACTGATCCCGTGGCACTATGGGTGCTGTGGCATTGTGTATTGTAAAGTTGCCAAGATTGATTTCTGACGGGAACGTAGTAACCTTAGGCCTATGCACACGCACACCCATGTTGGTTAGATAACTTGCCAGTGCATCTAAATCTTCTTTGGTTTCTTCAAGTATACGGGCAAGTCTGTTACTGGTATGGCCAGGATAGCAGTTGCCCACAATGACTTCACGTAAAGGATCCCAGTTAGTCCATATCATGTGTTTAGTATTTCATTTAAGTATTCTTCAGCCCAGAACGTATAGTAGCTAGACTTGGCTAACTTTTCTCGGGCTTTGGCCAAGTTGTCTCTCCACTGGCACAAGATAAGATTATATCTTCCATTATTGGTCTGCACACCATTTATATAAGTGTCTTTGTCCTTATGGTCTGGTAAGAACACCATTTCAGGGTACAAGTTATTATACTCTTTAGCAATATCGCCAAGTTCCTCTATGGTATAGTGATCCGGCAAGCGGTAAACAATAAGTTCAAAGTTCCAAGGTGGCGGATTGATATCACCGCCATCTGTTTCCACAAGTTCGTATTCAACACCTCGAGCATACGGGCACACACTCATGCCACCCAACTCTGCGTTGGCTTTGCTTATACGGTCAATCCAATCACTTAGCACCAATCCAACCTCGTGTAAAGTTTTTAAAATGTTCCGCACCATCTTCGTTGTGATATGTGCCTTTGGGTAGTCCAGCGTGTTCACGGTCAATGTCAATGATAGCAACTAATCGCCATTCATCGGACAAGTTGTGAGCACTATGCAAATGCTGATTATTAAATCCATACAAGTCATCCCACGTTACTTCTTCGCCGTGACATTCCAAAAACAAATCACCCTTGGGAACGATTAGGGGAATGTGTATTCTAACATACAAGCCTTCTACGTTTTCTGGAGCAAGGTGTCTGTGTAAAATAGTTCTTGGACCCATTACACCATATACTAACCCATAGCACTTGTCAAAATATTTTTCTAACAACTTCATCATGGTTGGGTAACGTTTGGCACCTTCTTCGTCGATGGTCATATCAACAGGTTCTTGGCCGTCACCGCCTTTGATATAAGTGCGAATCATAACGCCCTTCCACCAGCTTAGTCCAGATTCCCATTGGCGAGTAACTGAGTTCTGATGTGTTACTTGATGCTTGGAACTTTCATACCATTCTTCGCTGTACATATCTCTATTGATACAATCATCGCATTGTGCCATGACAGCTTCTTCTAATGTAGAATGGCCTGCCATAAAGTCATCTATCAGTCCTTGTTGGAATGACATGAGATCGTCTCTGATAGCAATCTCGTTACCTCTCCATATTTTTTTTACGTTTTCCATGTTATATCCAATTTAAAACATTAATTTAGCAAATCTTTCTATATTCTTTTTTTGTTCTGCAAAGTATAGTGGTATTATTTTTTTATTTGTTATTGTTTTTAACAAATCGGACGATTCTTCCGAAAATCTTTTGGATTTCTCGCCTAAGTTAATTCCTAATTTCTTTAAGTAATTATAATAACGGATAGTACTAGGATGCCCATCTTTAAACCCGGCATAATCTAATTGAGTACTCTCTCTTATTTCAAGATCAAACATTGAAGGGGGCAACCTATCAAAGGTAGCCAAGTATGTATCTAGAATATCTTTGTGCGTCTTTCCATTAAGTTCACAATGATCCGATCTCTCAATAAAAGGAACACTTAGCATACAGTATTTATTACAAGGTAAGTGATCCAAATATTTCATTGACATGTCTATCAACGCCGCATCTCTAATTAAATATCCACGCTCGTCGGCAAACTTTTTTACCCAGTCTTTAGGATAGATATCGTTATTATATATATTTCCTGGAGTGATCCACTTATTATCTACCCATCTATCTTCTCTAGTATATATAGTAAACATAACCATGATTAAATCAGTATCAGTAAATTTAAACCGATTGTTTGCTTCGGCAATTCTTAATGAAATAAGAAGATTTCCAGATCCGCTAACTCCAAAATTAAAATACTCGGCATTTGGCATTTCTTTTGAAACTATATCAGCCCAAGTAGGCCAAACATAACTGGTAAAACTGCACCCGAAGGCGAAGAATCTCTTATATTTTAACCAATCTATTTTAGTATCCATTTAAAACCGTCATGCTTGAAATAAAGTTTCTACCATTGATACTTTGTAACACAAGGTCGACGGTGTTTATCAAATCACTTACTGTTATAATGCTGTTTGTTTCCACTACTTTATTATATATCTCCATGCCGTTCTGTTCTGCTGTGTCGTATGGGTTGTAAAAGTTGGTCTGCACCACACCTGGCATAATCACTATGCTTTTGCACTTGCTACCACTGTGATTGATTTCCCAGCTGGCTTTATTGACAGCATACTTTTCTTCACCGTAGTTTGTGAGCCATGGAAAGTTGGTGGGGATATCTGCCAAAGGTTCTGCGGCCATACTGCTGGTGCTGATAATAAAGTGTTGGTCGTGCCAATGCTGTTGTTGCCATAGCTTCATCAGTTCAACTTGTGCATAACCACTGTAGGCATTGTTAAAGAACAAATCATAGTCCTTGGTCAGTTCTACAATCAAGTCCTGGTTTTCTCTAGTGCCAATATCAAACCCGCCAACTCTATCAAATCCTTTGACATTGATGCCTTTGGCCGCAAAGTACTCGTATATGCCTTTGCCTATGCCACTGGAGTGTCCTGTAACTGCTACCTTTTTAAATTCCATTCCAATCTCCGTTCATGTGCCATGTTGGACGCTGTAGGTCTTCAGACACTTTGCTCACCATGATAATAGTAGCATCTGGCACATGTTTTTTTAGTTTGCTTAACAACAGCTTCTCGCTGTAAATTCTATGTTTTAATGGAACAAATGGTGCAACTGGATCGTAGTTGAATATATGACTCAAGTGTACAATTGTACCTGGCACACAATCAACCCACTTACTGACAGCTAAACCTTTGTTAAGCACAAGGTCCTCATGACGGAATTCAAACTTGACTGTTTGTTGAATCAACGTCCATTCAGGAATATCTGGATCATATAGTTTGCCCTGTGAGGCAAGCCAATCGCTTCCGTCTCTTCCAACAAACGATCCGCGTTTTTTAATATAGTCGCTGACAAACTCAGCATAGTTAGTGCCGTTCCAGTTATCCACAATATATTTCATGCACTCAAGGGCAAACAAATTGTAGTCAACAAAGCGTACAACTGTGTCTGCATTGTAGCTGTATGTTATCAAATAGTCTACCCAGTTTAGTCCGCTGGACTGTGTCACTAGCTGACGTATAGGGCCTTTAAAATCTACCTTAACAATTTCTTCTGTGTTGTGCGGATAGAACATGGTCTGTGCCGCAACTTGATTCTTGCCATACAAGTAAGTGCTCTTAGGTATGAACGATGGTTCATAGTTTGGATAGTAGTAGACTTTGTTGTTTCTAAACTGTTCTGGAAACACTTCCACAAGTTCGCCAGCGGCCAGTGCTACACTGACAATATTCCATCCATGCCATTTATGTTTATATTTTTTTAATTTTATTCCGGGCTTGATCCAAACAGGCGTATAGTCGTCATGTACATTATCAATACTGCGTAGAGGTTCAACTTGTGTATGTTCACTGTAGTAAGCAAACTCACCTACTATAGGTGATGCTAAAGTGTTATAAGTTTCAAGGTTGATAATGTAGCACTGGTCGTGCAGTTCATAGTATCCGTCATCCCTGTCTGGAATATGCCCCATTAGAAAAAACTTATAACTGCCATACACTAACTTTTCAACTTCGTGGAAGAATTCATCACCGTTGATAAACTCTGTGCCTGTGCTTAGTACCACAGCGTGTGTGTAGTCTTTGGCCGCTTCTTTAAGCATAGCATCTTCATCTAGGCCTTGAATAACATTAAAGCCTTTATCTAGAATATTACTTAGAACAAAGTCGCTAAGGTTCTTCATCAACTCAGCAGTCCATGTGTTTTGGCAAGTGTGTATTCTATCCAAAAAGATGTAGACGATATCTGAACTGCCTGCAGGTGTATTAAATTTGACCATATTGTTTATTATAACATCTCACTAGCATTTCACAAAACTCTTTGGTTTTGTTGCCCAATACAATATTGGCAATCATATGTATTCTATCTTTAGCACTACGATTGAACACAGCATGATTCTTGCTAATATTCAACATGATAATTTTGCCTTCGGTCCAAGGAACTACCCCATGTCCTTCTATTTCCATTTCGCAATTCTGTGGATGTATAACAGCAACATTAATTGGCAGTATACTTTGTAATGGATCTATACCTTCAGGCAACTGCCCATCGTTATGCCAGTTAATACTGCCGCCAGGTGCCACTCGCATAAAACGAATACGAGTATATCTCTCTGCAGGAAATTGATATTTCCAAAAGTCCGTTATAAGCGGCGTCTTGTATGCCAATTCTGTATACTGATACGGAGCATTGTATTCACCATATCCATAGTTGTCAGCGGTATATGTTTTGTCTACTGCCAGTCCATGTAGACAGCAACTGGCCCACCCTTTGCTATCGCTGTCTCTATATTCTTGATAAAAAGGTCCTGCTTCGAGAGCTTGTTGTTTCCATGCATCTACAGGAAAAGTTAAGTCTAGCTCCAACCAAGGAATACCAGATGTTAAGATTTTACGTGCTTGCTCTATACTATCCATGATTTAAAAATTTCCTTTGCTTGTTGCCAAGTAAGTCCTTGATCCGGAGAAGACTTCAAACTTAGGTCGCAACTCAGTACCCATCGTTTTTGCTTGCCATAGTTTGTTATCTTGTGCGGTATACCAGTTTGAACTATGCTTGGCCAACCAACTGGCTGTCTATGTAAAAATATAACTTGATCATCAGTATATCTTGTGTACGGTGTACCCGCTGAAGTTTCTTTTACATCTGCAGAAATCTCATCTTTTAGTTTGTACCACAGCATTTCGCTGCCAGCACCATCAACACACCAGTTCATTACAGCACGATCGCTTTGAGGGTTAGGTCCGTCAATGTGGATAGGTATACCTTGCATCTCAGGAGTGTAAAATAATAACACAGGGTACGTCATAGTGAGTCCTGCACTATCTATAAAATTGATAAATTCTGCGGACATGTTACTTTTATCAGCCCACCATATATCGGGATCGTTTTCTACTTTCCAAGTTAACACACTGGGATCTGCTAAAGGATGTGGCACTGGTATCTTTAAATCAAAGCAAAAATCATTCATGGGGTATAATTCCTAAAAAGTTATACAAGAACTTAGGCTCAAGTCCCATATTAATTCCGCCATGCCATTGTTGCCAGTCGGACCATTGATATACATTACCTTGTGCTTCATTATAAAACACATGGTCCTCCAGCATGAATGCCTGACCAAATGACGACTTATTAAGGTGGCAAGTGTATCGAACAGGCTTGCCTCTTTTTAAGTACTCTGACTCATCGTCAGTTATATCATAATGCCATGGAACGCAAAATCCTGGAGGCACACTGGTTATCCAGCCGCCTAGTAGGTCAACGCCTACAAACTTGCTAAACTTTTCAGCCACATCTTTTGGTGCCGCATAGTCTAACCACCATACACCGTTTTCAGTATCGTAACCTGCTTCTTCCCAAGTTGTTTTAAGTTTTTGAACTTTGGGATTGCTATGTATATCGTCTGGCTGACTATTGCCCCGTGTACGTGGCTCTTGAGTAGATAGATATTTCATCAACCCAGGAATATCTATTGCATTGGAACAGTTACCTATGAACTTCATTTTTTGATACCTAAAAAGTTAAAAAGGAACTTGGGTTTAAAACTACAGTTACCGCCGGCATGCCAAGCAAGATAATGCGGCCATTCATATACTGTTCCTTGTGGTTGATTATACAGAGCTTTATTCTCTACTATAAACAGTTGTCCGTTGTTAGGCTCGCAAGCATTGACTGTGTAGCGAACAAGTTGGCCTTGTTCTAAATATAATTCTTCGTTGTCATCTATGTCTTGATGATAAGGTGCCATCTTGCCAGGACGTATACAGCTTATCCATGCACGGGCACACTTGGTGTTAGAGAATGTTTCAAACTGTTTGACAACTGAATTGTCAAAATGTTTCTTGGGATAAAAGTTTATCCACTCCACTGTTCCAGTTTTGTCATAGCCCGCAGTCTGCCATAGGTCAATGATATGATTAAAACGACCATCATCGTTACGATAAAACTTTTCGCCATAAGAGCGTACTTCGCCTTGTGTTAAATCAAGACTATCTACGAGTTGTTGCCAATTAATATTGAATAACATAATCTTTAAACTTTTCTACACTACGAGCAATAAGTGCTCGGTGTTTCTCTTCATCTATAATACCCGAACAAATCATAATTACCCTATGATCTAACACTGGATCTGCACCGTGATAAATGTCTTTGTTGTTAAATGCATATATAGGATAATCTTTAAGTATTGTTGGATAGTCTCTTGGCCCGTCTACTTCTTTACAGATAAAAAACGAATCTTGACCATAGTGAGGAGATAATAAAATATTATATCTTTCTGGACTAGATGGGTTGTTAGTATCAGTATCGTCGTCGTGGGGTGCAAGGTACTTTGTATGTAAACTTAGGGCCGCACCTAATACTTGCTTATACGGTAACTTATACAGTAATTTAATTAATTCAGGAAATAAGCTAATTACTCTGGGAGGAAAATATAGAACAGGATTATCAGTTTGCTCATAGCTACTATCTGAAAACACATGGTTAGCATTTCGCCAATCATCAACAGGAGTCCTAGATGCAATGCCAGCTAGTAGTGAAGTGTATCCGTATGTACTTTGTAAATTAGTAATATAATTATTCTCAATATAATCAACTAACAAAGCATGATCTGGAACACGCAATGGTATATCTATTGGAGTATATACAATCATAATATTTTAAATTCTTCTGGTAGCATACGTTTAAACGATTCTAATTTATTTTTCTCTATATTAAACTTGATTGCTACATTGCCTTGTGCAAAACTGTTTATGAATCCTGCTTTGTTTGCATCATTGAACCACGGACTCATTGTGTTATCAAATAAGAATCTAGCATGATTAGGATTATCCATGCTTGTAGCCAGGGCCACTTCCACTGGATTTTTAAGTCGGTTCTTTTTTAATAACTTTCTAACAACTAGCTGAACTCTGGCACGTCGACCAAAGTTAGTTGCAGTATGTATAAAACTAGCATCCATATCGTACCAAATGCCATCTTGTGTGAGTGGGTACATTATTTCTTGTACCAGGTTAATCAAATAACTGCTGTCACCCAAAATGTTCAAATGATATCTATCATCAATATCGGCATGCTCTTGATAACATTGTCCTGGATCCAAAATTATAATCCTTGCTTCACCTTTAACGACAGGCAAACTATTATAAAGTGTTTCCCAAACTGTGCCTTTATACTCGTCCTTTATAACCCATGCGTCATAGAAGAAATCTCCAGTAGGTTGATTAATGGTTGTCTTCATACCTTCTTTTGGTAATGAATTACAAGCCTCTTGAAATAAACTTGTATTGACTGTATAATTAGTGGGAGTTAGCATATGAATATTTATATGCTAGTATATCTCGGTTAAATACTTTATGACTAGTAAAACATTCTGTATGCATCCGTTTACCGGATTGGCAACACGTGAAGATGGAGCAATCAAAGTTTGCTGCCGTAGCCATCCAATTGGCTTTATCCAAAAGAACACATTAGAAGAAATTTGGAATAACAGTACTATGCGTCGAATCCGCAAACAAGTACTCAAAGATCAACGACCTCCTGAATGTGCTCCTTGTTTCAAATTAGAAGATCAGGGCGTAGAAAGTCTACGCCAAAGGCATATCAAAGGAGATATTCCTGAAGCACGTATTAACCTGTATCCTAATGCGTTAGATCAGTTAGGTGTAGATTACAAGATGCCATTTACGTTTCCTACAATGGAATTAAAGTTAAACAACTTGTGTAATCTTAAATGTCGTATGTGTAATCCTACTGATAGCACCAGTTGGAATGATTGGAAAGAAGTCGAAGAGTTTTATGTTAAAGAAGATAACTATCTTGTTAAAAATATACAACAGTTAAAACTAATGGATAGTCCTTACTTGGACAAGTTTACAGACAATCCTAAATGGTGGGCCAGTTTAGAAAAGCTCTTACCTCACTTTCGTCGAGTAGAGTTTGCCGGAGGCGAGCCGTTAACTGATCCAACACACTATCGCATATTAGAAATGTTACAGCCCTACGCTAAGGACATTGAGATCAAGTATGCCACTAACTTAACCAGTTTGGGTAAAGGCAAACGTACAATTTTTGAATACTGGCCGGCGTTTAAAAGCGTTGCTGTTAATGTAAGCATAGACGGCTTGGGTGCTAGTTACGAGTATGTTCGAGGTAATGCCAATTGGGAAGAGTTAGTTGCTAATATTAAAGAAATACAAAAGATACCCAATGTAAGTCGTATTGTAGGTGCAGTTGCAGTACAGGTCAGTAACGCATTAATATTAGGAGATATGATAGAATATTTTCTAGACGAGTTGGGTATTGTATTTTATACCAACATGGTTAACTATCCAAATGTGTTATCAGCACAAGTGTTACCTATGCCGTTAAAAACAATAGCAATAGCCAATATGCTACAAGCACAAAAGCGTCTAGAAGACTTTGCATTGGTAAAGAAACACCCTATGCTATTAGAACTAACTAAGGGGCAGATACTCGGCGTTACAAACTACTTGCTATCAGAAGATCAAAGCGATAAATGGAATGATTGTGTTGAATTTAATCGTAGACTAGATGTTACCCGTGATCAAAGTTTCACGGATGTAACACCGGAGTTTAAGCCTTATGTATAAAGTTGCCAATCGGTGGGATCATTCTAATGCTATCAAGATAGAATGGAATCTCGGCAAGCGTTGTAACTACGACTGTAGCTATTGCCCAAGTGAAATACACGACAACACAAGTCCGCATACAGATATAGAAATACTTAAAGCCACTGTAGACAAACTTGCATCACTAGGTAAACCTATACGGTTAAGTTTTACTGGAGGAGAACCCTGTGTACATCCTAAGTTTGATGAACTGGTAAAATATGCACGATATAAAAACATACAATGGATCAGCGTAACAACTAACGGAACTAGACCTTATGAATTCTATGCTAGTTTACCAATAGATCAATACGTGTTTAGTATTCATTTTGAGTATGAGTGGTTGCGGGCAGTAAACACTATACAAAAAATAGCAGACATGAACAATATTAAAGTCATAGCACAGATCATGTGCCATCATGAACATATGACTGAAGCATTACAAGTTCGTGCTATGATGTTGCAGTCTCAAATACCTAGTACACTACGACGCATACGATGGACAAAAGGAGATCATGACCTATTTGACGATATGCGTTACAATCCGTTTGATCTAGAATGGCTTAAGAGTCAGGAAGCAACTGTACAACCCAACACTGTTATCTTTTACAAAGATAAACCCTTGGAACAGAGACATGCAAATGACATTATTAAACTAAAGTTAAATCAATATAATGGTTGGACCTGTAATGCGGGCATAGAAAGCCTAATGATTAACTGGGACGGCGATGTCCATCGTGCAACTTGTCGGGTTGGAGGAAGCCTTGGCAATATATATAATAGCACATTCACTGTTCCAACTGATCCGATTGTGTGTGATAGAAACTTCTGTACTTGTGCGGCAGATATTCCGTTAACCAAATACTCTGGTATCAACCATAGTACTGAGACTATCTAATAATTTTGTTTTATCGCTACTCTTAGGGGTACACATACCACAACTACAAAATGTATTGGGACATACAATAATTGGCATTGTATTATTTTCTAAATTACTTTTTAAATTAGCAATAATATCATCGCCTTCGCTAATCTTTCCAATAGTACCTGTTGTCTTATCAAATTTAGCCTGACAAGTTTGATGGTGGTAAACACTATCAGTTTGTTGTTCTATGTGTAAGAAATACCAGTTAACACTACAGTGCCAATTTTTAAACTTTCTATACGTTAAAAATTTAACTTCTTCCTTTTCCGTATCGTTACTCACACACATTGAGCGTCCGCCGCAACAAGGTCTTCCGATACTTGCACCAAATGCATTAATAGGAATAATTTTTCCTAAGAATTTTTCTATTTTAGACGCTGGCTTTTCCTTAATACCCCAGAAGTTGTTTATCCATGCTAATTGTTCATCTGTATAACGATGACCAAATGTTTTTTCACCTCCGGGATTTTCTCCTATCATTCTAGGAATGAAATTAGTTCCGTTTGCTTTAAATTTATTACACAAGTCTACACACTCATCAAAATATTGTGCATGGAACATTACATTGACTTTAACATAAATTTTATGTCTTAGTTCTTCTATACGATCCAGCACTCCTTGTTTTAGTTTTGGATCAGCTTCTGCATGGTAACTAATAGTAGCTGAATTGAATGTGTCAGCCACTGCTAATGCAAATTTTGGACCCAGTGTGCCATTTGTTGTTAAATCGAAACGCAAGTTCAATGTATCTTTTAACTGATCAGATCTTTGTTTTAAATAAGTTGCTAATTTAATAAAATTAGGATTATTAGACGGTTCACCGCCTGTTAGGCTAATATTAAAATCTTTATTTTTTCTGTACTGTGCAATTAGTATAATATAATCAAAAATAAATTTAGCTGAAGATATTAACTCATCTAACGATGCATGTGGGCTAAAATTGTCATGGTGGATAGGAGCACAGTATGTGCAATCGTAATTACATCGTCTACCAAGATCCCACGTAATCATAAACGGTGCGTCCTGGGTGTTGCTAATAGTATCAAATTTCATAGTGTAGCTACCTCAGGAAATGTTTTTCTAAAATCTGTTCCCCGGCGTTTGTCAGTTACTTCTAAATAATCTAAAAGAGTTGGGATTTTATGACTCCAATCTTTGGACATCATATATTGTATCAAACCGTTCCATCGTTTAAGGCCGTATGGGTTTAATGTAAATTCGTCATCTGTTATTCGTCGTGAACAAAAATACTCCACACTCTTTTTAACATTATCTTTTAAATATTTAGGTAAGACCCTCACATTTAAGTAACTGGGCAAATACACTAGATGTGTACCAATCAGCCCTGCACCGTATGGCGGCAAGCTGACTTTCTTAAAGTTCATGCTTTCCTTCCAATGTACTAGTTCAGTAATAGTTAATACATTTAATAGTTGAACAGCACAGGCCATATTAACTACAATATTGGAAGGCGTGTCATCTAATCTTTTTAAATTACTAACAACTGTTTTCCACTTGCTAGGATAACGAATATAGTCGTTTCGTTCTCCAAATGCATCAACGCTAAAATTAAACTTTACTTGTTTAAAATGTGTCCACAATTCAAATAACTTTTCAGGTAATTCTAGCCCATTTGAATTATAACGTAAGACGCATAATTTGGCCGCACCCGTTTCTACCATAAACTCTAAAATCTTGTAGTGTTCAGGTATTAGCAATGGTTCGCCACCTGCAAAGTAAAGCTCTCGAATGTTGTATGCGTTTGAACGCATATCTTGTAAGAAGGTGCCTTTTTTGTACCAAGTATAATCAAAGTCAATATTCCAACTTTGGTCCTGCTTTAGCTCTACAGTTTTATATTTTGGATACTGTGCTTTCCACTCTTTAATCCATGCACTGCTGTCATGAGGACTACACATGATGCATTTGAGTTGGCACATGTTTCCTAGACGTAGATCGAAGTAGGGAATATTAACTGGCAATGAACCATCGATTGCGGTCTTTGATACAATATCAGCTACATCAATTCTTTCATTCCAGACCTGTGTTTCCCATTGACGCTTACTTACAATGCCTTTGGATTCTTCTTCAAAACATTTGGTACAACTAACAGGTGCTTCCCCTGCAAGCATTTGAAGTCGTATGGTCTTCATATAATCGCTGTTCCAAACTTCTGCTATTGTATCCTGTTGAAGATTCATTATGCGGCCATCTTGTTTTACAAGTCCAGCATCTTTAACATCTTCCTCACCTGCACCGCTTGCATTAGCAGTACAGCAGAGACGAACATCGCCGTTAGGGCGAGTAGCAATATGGATCCAAGGAAGCGGACAAATTGTATTAGACATTAAAATTGATCCAGCTCTAAGAATTGATCTCTGCACTGACTGACAGGCGTGTTAGGAAATTTTCCGCAAACCCTAGCACAAATAGGAAGGCTTTTATCTTCAAACGAGTTATCCCACATTGTTTGCCATACTTCACTGTCAACAATTTCTTGCATGCTGTAGGTATTTAAATTTAGACCCGCTATGCCACCAAAGGCTTCAATTTTAGACATTAAGGAAGTTTTACTATCCTGCACAAATTCCCATGCTAATCGATCAGGCGTAGTGTAATGGTATGGTACTGCTGCCACAAAACAACATGGCCATAGATGGCCTTGTGCATCTATGAATACACTTTTAGTATCTTCTACTTCACACGAAATTGTGCATGACTTTATAGCATCTTTGTATGTTTCCACAGTCTTACGATCAATGAAATTTATTTTGCGTTCAGTCGGCGGCAATAGTGTATGTGTGACTTTATTTTTTTTATCTATAGCATGAAATACTTCAGACCCAATGAATCTTGCAGTTTGTTTTTCGTGGAAACTTTCAAATCCTAATTCTTTACTTAATAGCCTTGCTTCTTCGAGTTGATGTTCATTATGTTTAAATGTAATAAAATTCCAACGTGCCTTGCCACCGGCATTTATAAATGCTTGTGCATTTTTAATAATTTTATTAAAGTCTGTTCCTATACGATACAAGTGATGGGTATCTTCTAATCCATCTATACCAAAATGTAAGATATGATTAGCTGGCAATGACTGGGCTAAATCTTTCCACCATGTGGTAGTTCTTGCACTGGCATTAGTATGAATATCCATGTGTAAAGTTGTGTTATGCTGTTTGACGTATTGCACCATGGCTAGTAAATCGTTGTTCATTATTGGGTCGCCATAATTTCCGCAAAATGACATACTTTCTAAACGAGATAAAAATTCAGGAGGATGAATATTTTTAAAAAATTCTAAAGTTAAATTCTTTTCTGGTAATAACGGATTAGGTAACCCACCGTGATAATTTCTTGCACACATTGGACAACTTGCCTGACATAGCGAAGATATCTCTAAATGCGTTTTTTTTATTTCGTTGTATCTATACATTGTAGTGTCCAATAATCATGTAGCGTGTGTACAATGGTGTTTCAAGCTCGCCTTCCCATAATACAAACTTCATTCGGCATTGTTGTTTAAATTCTTGCAAACTAGATGATGTACGTACATGCTCTGGTATATCATAATTATTACCCTGTAATACTAACAAGCCTTTCATTCTGCTTAACCACAAATTGTATTGTGGCTGTGTTAGGTGTTCGCAACTAGTGTTTATAATAACATCTGCACTGGAAAACATATTACACATATCAGATGTTACAGCTTTAAATCTTCCAGCAATTTCTTCTTGTTTATTCATCATGTGTGCTACAGGTTCACATGCAGGATCTATATCAATATTCAAAATTTTGTTAATAGGAATTTCGCTTTGAAATAATAAACTGGCCAATGTACCAACCCAGCCGCCATAGATTTCGATGTCAACATAATCTCTAACAAAGGGTTTTAGGTTTTCTATCAACCATTCTTTGCTTTTAATTTGCCCGGCCCAGAATGCATCCAGCGTCCTCATAGGGTCTGGACTTTGTCGGATAGCGTTCATCCAAAAATGTAAGTGCTCTGTATCAATTAGCATGTATGGGTATTACCTTTTTCTTAGACATGTTTGTTTCAAACGTACACCAGCAAGCAGGTTTCTTACACACACTGGTAGTAATTTTAGGCTGAAACTTTTCTATAAAATCTGTGTCAAATATATTAAAACGTTCGTCAGTAGCATATAATCCATTGCCGCATATTCCTGCTACAGTTCCGTCAAATTTAATGTTTAACCAATCAACTCCTAGATTACACTGCCACCCTGTAAACGTATTTAGACGCTCTACAGTCAACTGTTGATCATGCATCTTGTGTTTTTTTCCCTGCTGGTCAACTGCATAAGTTTTAACACTGTTAATGTTGCTTGTTCTTAGAAAATAAAATATGTTGGGCTTACGAGCCATTAAAGAATTTAAAAGTTGTCGTTGTTCTTTATTATAAGATGCTTGATTGTGTATAACTTCAATATATCGTATTCCCCATGAATGTTTACTATCTTTATAAAATTCTACAGATTGCATGCAGTCGTTCCATAACGGAGGGTCCATCATTACTTGTATATTAACTAATACATTTTGAGAATACAAGTAATCAGCTAGATCTCTATTATGCGATTTATCTGAAAACGCTTGGTGGTGGCTTATAGAAATCCTATCTAAATAGGCCGCGGCTTTCTTCCACCATTCAAGTTTCTTAGATCCGTTAGTTGCTAATGAAAATACACACTTATACTTTGATTTAAAATATTTTATAAAATCTATAAAACGCGGCCAGTGTGTTACTTCTCCGCCAAGCAGATGAATTTGAAATTTCTTTTTATCTGTATGCTCCAAATAGTAGTCCAATATGTGGGACACATGTTCTACATATAAATCAAAATCAGGCCATTTGTAAGTTCCTTCGTTGCTGCCGGGAAAACAATACCAGCATTTATAATTGCAAATATTTCCAATATAGAGATCTATCCTAAAGAAGTCTTTTGGCCAGGTTTGTTTAATTTCTACGATATCCATGATATATTTAAGCAGATAATACTAGCATATAAATATTTCATGATACCAATTTTTATAGGTTACGATCCAAAGGAAGCAATAGCTTACCATACTTGTGTAAACAGTATTATTAGACATAGCTCTGAACCTGTGGCTATAACCCCACTAGCTTTGAATCTATTAAAAGGCTACAGCGAAAATCATTTGGATAGCAGTAATGCATTTACGTATACTAGATTTCTAGTTCCCCGATTGACCGACAATCAAGGCTGGGCAATCTATATTGACGGCGATATGCTCTTAAAAGAGGATATCAGTAGGTTATGGAGTTTGCGAGATGATCGCAAAGCTGTCATGGTAGTCAAACATAACTATAAAACTAAGTCTTCTATCAAATACTTAGGATCTAAAAATTTAGATTATCCACGTAAAAATTGGAGTAGCGTAATACTTTGGAATTGTAGCCATCCTAAAAATTTAACCTTGACGCAAACTTATATAAAAAATACCAGCGGCGAATACATACATAGATTTTGTTGGTTGGATGATAACGACATTGGCAGTTTGCCTATTGAATGGAATTGGTTACCAGACGAGTATGGTGTAAATCTTGATGCTAAACTAATACACTACACACTAGGTACTCCATGTTTCAACGAGTATGCAACTGGAGCAATGTCATCAGAATGGCATCAAGAACGAATTCTTACCAACTATGCTAAACAAATATAGTTGCCAGCTTCAACCTCGAATAGACAGCAGATTATTTCCTTACTTTGTCGATGCTATAGGACGAAGACGTATTTTAGATAAATGGTTTTATTTTTATATTAACCAACCTGAGAAACCTGTGATTATCTGGAAGATGAAGGATTCTGAATATTGGCAACTACAACCTGGAACTAACAGATACATAGGTGTTGCACTACGTAATAACAAAGAATGGATTGACAGTGTATTAGTTACAGATGATACCGTTGATGTTCCTGAAATTAGAAATTTAGAATTGATAGATTCAAATGATTTAGAAATCGAAGACTATCAAATTACTCTATCCAACCAAGCCCACGCATGGGGCATAGGTAATCAAACATTATATGATCCTGCCTGGATACAACCGGTATACGATTGGATACATTCCAATTTAAAATATCGTTGGGGACTGGAATACAATGGTCAAGTATATTATGTAAACTCTGAAAGAAAAATCACCAGCTTGTTTAAAAAGACCAAAGAAATAGTCTATTCAAAAAACTATGCGAGCTTACAACTAGCGGTTGAGGATTTATTTAAAAAGATTAAACTACACGAATTTTAGGAATCTTGCTGTCTGCACTGCTTACGCATCGAGGCGTAACACACTTAGGTGGCACAATTCTTAAGTCAAATTTTTCTAAAGTTCCTATTGGGATATCTCTGCAACTATACCCACGCTTAACTTCATTTCCTCTTATTATAACACTTTGATATCCTGCATTGCAAGTCCAGTCTTTAAACTTATTAAATCCAAACGCATTGAATCGCTCTGCCTGGTCAAACAAATATTCAGTACCATCTTGATCATACAATGATATTTGATGAGTATTTTCGCCGTTGGATTGTTGTGGAAATCCTGTTTGCATTATCTTCATCATTTCTTCAGTATAACCATCTACTACTCTACTTGCAGTAGGATCGCTTTGTGGTTTAAGTGTTACATTAATACCACGTGCGGCAAATCGTTCTAATCTCGAATACAGTTCATAAAATTTTTCTGGAACCATAACTTGATTAATAGTCACATGTACTCCATCGTACATCAATTGTAAATTTTTGTCACCAAACTCTTGCTCTCGAGCAAACTCGTCGTGGAAACTAGCTGTTATACTTCTGCGTTGTAATAAACAAGTATTACTAGCCCAACGTTTCCACCAAATCAAACTAGGACTTAAATTGGTAGTCATATGAATACTTTGGTAAGGAGTTTGAACACCATCATCCAAATGTGCAGTCAACTCTAACAAGTGTTTATAAGCAGTGGGTTCACCGCCGCTGAAACTCCAATGAAATTGATTAAATCCGTTGTTTCGTGCTTGCCTCTTGATCTCGTCGACAACATGTTTATATAGTTCTAGCGGGTAGTGATCCGGTATATCAGTTCTAGCATATGGCCAACAATAGCTACATTTGTAATTGCAAAATCTTCCCAAAATCCAGCTAGTGGAAAATAACGGATTGGTTAACATTGTGCGTTGGCCAAAACGCACAATATTTTCGAAAGGAATGGTAGAATGGCTCATTGACAGTATTTACAAATAAGTATATAATACAACTGTAGACGTGAGTGGAACTTGGTATACCTCCTCCTAGTAAGTTGACCCCCAACTGAACGGAGGGAATGGGCCTTGCCCTTAGGGCGGCTTTGTAGGTTCGAATCCTACCGTCTACACCATTTTTAACACACAGGCACAGAAAGTTTATATGAAAAAGGTAATTGTTATACTAGCAACATTGTTGTCGCTATCTGCATTAGCAGAAACTCCGTATGATAAATTTAATGTGGTTGATGAAGCAACAATGAATGCAAAACATTTTACTCTCAAATCTAACATTGAATGGGTTTTCACAAAAGATGTAAATGCACTATGTGAGTACGAAGCAAAGAAGCGTGGAACAAAACCATTTAATGTTGGAAGAAAGATAATGGACGGATGTGCGTTTTGGAACAAAGACGAAAAAGGCGATGATGTCTGTATGGTTATTACTAACATTAAAACTGATTACTGGACACTTGGCCACGAAGTTCGACATTGTTTCCACGGAGGATTTCACTAAATGAAAAAAGTAGCAAGTAGCCCGGAGCGTCATACCTTTCAAAAGGAAGGGTATATCAAACGCTGTGAGGAAGAAGGCAAAGAACCAAATCCTGACTATGTTGCCATGTACGAAACTTGGCGAGAGCAAGAAGCAGAAGCTATTGTCGATCCTAAATGGCAAAAGAACAACATGGAATACGATTTGCGTAGTAGCAAAGAAATGTGTGACAAAGTTAAAGCCAGCGATGCCTATGCTCAAAACTTGTATGCCGCTATGTGTAACATGACTTGGCAAAGCAGAGAGTTTTGGCAAGAACTAAAGGGTGAGACTTGGAGTTGCAGTTGGCGACATAGTGGCGGTATAATTGCTGACATGCAAGAAAAGGGTGACTATATTGATTGGTACTGTAGTGGTATAGGTAATGCAGAATTAGGCAACGGCCTAACTGGAGCAGACGGTACTGGATATGTGCCAGAAGGTGTTGTTACCGAAGAAATTGAATTGGATTTGAACCGATTGGGTTGGAGACCAGTTCCTTGGAGTGATGATGAATAACAGAGTAAATACACAATGGAAAAATTAATATTTAATGTGGAAGATATATTCGAAGACATTCCCGGAGATCCGGATAATGTTATCATGAAGATTCCTCCAGAGATTCTTGAACGCAATGGATGGAATACAGGCGATACGCTAAACATCGAAATCGAAGACGGTGCAATCGTCATAAGCAAAGTATAATGTCAAAAGACGATATCATTGAATTGACGGGTGCGGTTGAAGAGGTATTGCCGGGAAGTATGTTTAGGGTTAAGGTAGAAAACATTCCTAACCCACTGCTTTGCTACATGGGCGGAAGACTTAAACAGCATAAGATTAGAATCATATTAGGTGACAATGTTAGGATAGAAGTCAGTCCATATGATTTATCCAAAGGTAGAATCGTATTTAGGTTGTAATCATGAATAGCATAATGGAAACAGTTTGCTGGGTTTGTATGCAAGTTAAACTTAAGAGTAGACCTGGCATCAGTTTCCAAAATTTGCTAACTTTATTACGCAGACAATTTCGGCATCAAGGCTTTGGAATTAGAATTAAAAGCCAACGTGATAAGTTTCTAGATTCTGAAGAATTTTATGTCAATGCATATTACGACGCTGAAGATGATTGTAATGGTGAGATTCCTATAGAAGTTGTTGTACATCATAACTTTGATAAAGATGTTGTATGGGACCAAAAACATGCCACTGAATTTCTAATTCAAATATTTGATGCAGTGGTACATGAATACAAACATCAGCGTCAAAGTGTTAAAAGAAAATATCAAACATACGTGGCACATATTCGATCCCCGTATAATCAATATCTTGCAGATCCAGATGAAGTAGATGCGTATGCAGTTTCAATTGCAATCGAACTTTGCAGAAATTTAGGCAAGTACAGAGCTTTGAGATACATGGGAAAGTTTAGTAGTTTGTCCAGACTCAAGTTCAACGGCAGATATGTTAGCCCATGTTTGGCATCGTATTTTGGTGCATTTGGAAATCTTCCCAATCCGGTGCTAAAGCGTTTAGCCAAAAAGATCTACGTACGACTACAAAAGGTTGACACCGACGTACTTTTCCTGTAAAATACAACGTATATTAACCAGCATTAGGGCGTACCGTGCATAAGAACGCAACCTTTCCTGTTCAGCAAGTTTTAGAATTGGCCTGTGCGGCCCAACGCATCAACGGTGAATACATCAAGGACGTTATAATTCCTGTATTCTCTGACGAAACACCAGATGGAAGAATCCAACTAATGTGTCACAAGCATGGCAATAAAATTCTAATGCTGTGTACACTGGATCATACCAACTGGTCTGCTGATCCAAAAGAAGCACCAATGCCCCTTAAGGTGCTGCCTGAAGATATTGCACAAGCAGAAGAAATTAAAACTTATTTTAAGCGACTGTTGTTTGCTGCCATCGAAGGTGAAAATGAATTTCAAACCAATATCAACAGTATCCTAAGTGGCGATGTTGTAAAAACTAACCAGTTTGGTTATGTGGCTTGTTTGCCCAGTGTGTATGTGCGTGACCGTGCAAAGAATCAAATTAAAAAAGTTGCACGGAAATTAGATGAAGGTTTTATTGCAGACATTGGTGCCAATCTAAAAGATCTCGATTGTGAAATACTTGAGTCAGTTCGCTCAAAGAACTTTGACGCATACAATGTTTGTGCTATAATAGATAACAAGATGGCATCTTGGTTTAGCAAGGCTCCTTTGAAACTGGGAGCATGTGTAATCGTTAAAGCCAAAGTAAAAGATCATAGCGAGCACTGGTTGCATAAGAATCCAGTGACTCGTTTAAACTATGTAAAGGCGGCACAATGAAACAAGAACTAGATAAATTGTTATGCGAGCGGTATCCCAAGATGATGGTAAATCGAGACAAGCCCATGCAGGAAACTTGTATGTGTTGGGGATTTGCTTGCGGAGATGGTTGGTTTACTTTATTGGATCAGCTTATGGGAAATATCCAACACCATTTGGATTGGAAGAATAAAGACGGTGAAGTTGTTCCGCAAGTAACGCTAGACCAAGTTAAAGAAAAATTTGGTACACTACGTTTTTATTATACGGGTGGCGATGATGTTATTGACGGTATGGTACGTATGGCGGAATCGATGTCTGGTGTAATATGCGAAGGATGTGGTAATCCAGCTAGTACAAGCAATGTAGATCCTGAAACAGGTATTATGGGTTGGATTCGAACTGAATGTAAACCTTGTGAAGAAAAACGTCTAGAAGAACGTGCGGCACGAGTAGCCGAGTATGATGAGGAACGTAAATTACTCAAAGAAGGAAATGAACAATGATTAAACTTAAACAAATTTTATCAATAGCAATTTTAGTAATGTGTGTTTTTCAAGTATTTGCTACTTGGGAAACTCCTGCAAACGCAGGCTGGCTGGTGGCCTTGATTGGCTGGATTGAAGTTACTTTTTATCAACGTAAAGAAGGATTAGTACAATGATTACAATGAAAGAATGGATGGAGTTGGTTGACTATAAAATTACTGAAGGTAGTGATTATGGTTGGAGTTGTTACGGTCCAAATGCCTACACACTAGATTCGTGGAATGGTGTCCATGGCAAAGGTGGCTACAGTTTCAGCATTGTGTTCAGTACTAAGAGTCAAAAAGTATACGAAGTTAGTATGTGCGACTACACCAACGATCGTGCCTATCGTATGATCAATCCAAAGAATCAGGAAAAGCATCGCAAGGAAGCAGAGTCCAAAAGCGTACTGGCCAATCAAGCGTGGGATGATGTTGATTATATTGATTTGGAAGTTGATGATGATTTCTTCCAAAAAGCATTGGCTATCCGTGCCGGAGAAGATTATGACACACGGATAAAAGTTCCGGTTGACTTTTCGGATAAAGAACTGTTACAATACATGAAACTAGCACACGAACGTGATATAACCTTTAACGAGTTTGTTGAAGAAGCATTACGTCATGCACTTGAAGAAGTTGAATCAGGCCGTCTTACTAAAAAAGACGCTCAAAAATTTGTAGAAAATAAATCATTTGACCAAAGAATGTGGGAACAGTCTTTGGAAAATATGGAAAAATAAAAATGAGAATCAAACTGGTCAGCGACCTCCATTTAGAGTTCAGTGACATTAACATTCAAAACGACAACAACTATGACGTTTTGATCCTCGGTGGTGACATTATGGTTGCCCAGGATCTCCACGACCATCATGCCGCTGACTTTAATCCATACAGCAGTGGAGCATTGGCAGATCTTAGCCGTAAGATGCAACGGGTCGCTCGTTTTCGCGACTTCTTTAAGCGTTGTAGTTTTCAGTTCCCACATGTAATTTACATCATGGGCAATCACGAATTCTATCACGGTAAGTTCTACGCGGCTATTGATTACATGCGTGAAGAGTGTGCCAAATATCCCAACGTGTATATGTTGGAACAAGACATGAAGATCATTGACGATATTGTATTCGTGGGTGGCACGTTGTGGACTGATATGAATCGTCGAGATTCTTTGACCATGCATGCTATCAAAGATATGATGAACGACTTTAAAATTATTCGTAATGAAAAGCGTGAGTATGCGGCTATGAGTCCGCTGGATGTTGCTATTAGACACGACAAGACGCTAGGCTATATCAAACACATTGTTCAGGAACACAAGGATAAGAAGTGTGTTGTGGTTGGACATCATGCTCCCAGTTTCAAAAGTGTACATGAGCAATATGCAAGTCAAACACTTATGAACGGTGGATATGCCAGTGACCTCAGTGAGTTCATCTTGGATCACCCGCAGATTGTGTTGTGGACACATGGACACACTCATCATCCGTTTGACTACCGGATCGGTGAGACTAGAATTGTGTGTAACCCACGTGGTTACGAAAACGATGGTTACAGCGAACAAACTGGCTGGAACCCCGACATTTTATTGGAGATTTAAATGAGTGAAGAAACTAAAGAACTGAGCGTGAGTGATATGCTTAAATTGACTGGCAGCAATACTGCTGACTTTATGAAGCGTGTTGCAGATCATATTGACGACTTGGAACATCAAATTGTACTGTTGCAGGAACGTGTAACCGAATTTGAAAGTGCTACAAATGAATCTAAATGAAAAAGAAGTTAAGCTATTTAAAAAATGGCTTAAGAGTCATCTTGCCGCTGGCAAGGTTACTGTAACTTTTACTAAAAAGGATGGCGAAGAACGAGTAATGGAATGTACAACCAGTCCAGAGCTTGTTCCTCCTACTCCGGTTGTTGAAGGTGCAGAACCAAAACGCGAAAAGAAAAAGAATGATGACATTTGTAGTGTGTATGCACTGGATGTAAATGCATGGCGTAGTTTCCGTTGGGATAGTATTAAGACCGTTTCCTTTACTTTCGGAGAAGAACTTGAGCACAGTATCGAGACACAGTGATACCTGTACAGTTAGACAGGCAAATAGTGGTAGGGAAGTGACCGGTGAAGTAATGGCATTTAACGAAGGCCGCAATCTCACTGTGGTAATAAACAAGTCTGTAAAAATTCTAATGAATTGGAATGGCAGAGTATATGAAGGCCGCGGTGCAGGCATGGACTTTGAAAGTGCTGGGCCTGCTATTACTCGAACTCAAACAGCATCAAGGGGTTAGTATGAATGCATATATGGCTTATTTTGATACGTTAGGTTTTGAATGGATCTTCAATGTGTCTGAATATGAAAAGAAAAAGTTTTGGGCTGTGCTAAAAGGTGATGAGAAGGTTGACTTCCCCATACCCAGACATGCTATACTTAGAGCACAACACAACCCCCAACGTTTTCCAGAGATTTGGGCATTTGAAAGTGAGATTAGTTTGGAAGAGTTGAATGAGTATGCTGAAGAGCAACCGCAAGAATTAGCAGATGCTATTAGACGTTGCGGACAGAATGTTTTTAAAACTTATAAACCTGAAAGTGTAATTGTATGAAAATTGGACTAAGCTATAGCCGTTGCGTTTTGGATATTGTGGAAGGCCGGGTGGATATGGATGATGTATTGGTTTTGATTACCCGTACTGACTTTGATCCACGTGACGACAAGCAATGGGAAGGAATTTGGCAAGGATATACTCTTGGTGGATTGAGTAATCCAGAATGGGCCGATTACGATTTGGCTAACAAGGACCACGAGGATAAGTTTCGTAGCGTGAGTATTATGCTTTGGGAAGACGGCAAACTACATCAGCCACGTCAATTTGGTGCCCATCCTCGACGCAGGCCGGAAATTTGGTTGGAAGCAGTACTACCAAATAGTGAATTGGATTCGAATCCTGCGGCCAAAATGGCTTGGGAAAAATTCCAAACCATTGCGTCTCTTTCGAGCGTCAAACTGGATGACAAGTACCAATAGTTCAGTTATACTAACACTATCGTAACTTGGTAGGAAGTTAAAAATGAAGGCATGTTATTTGGTTGCACTGTTAGCATTGGCAGGTTGTCAGCCATCTGTTGATGTTCATGCAGTTATACCTAAAATTATGACTTATCAGGAATTGGTAGATTATCCGGTAGATTGTAAATTCAAAGAATCGCAATTAGCCGAATTAAAAAATTTACAGGCTGTTAAGAACTTTGACCCAGATCCGGATGTACTAAGCGAAGAAGATCACGATTTTAACAGTAGATTAAAAGCCACTATTTGGTGGTATGCATACGGGTGTGAAGCATCATGAAACACACATTACTAGTGGCACTGTTATTGGCAAGTCCAGTTTGGGCAGATTGCAATATTAGAACTGCAAGTTTGCTAACTGATACTCAAGTAGTTGGCCCTGCTCAAAATTTGGTTGAAATAGTCAGCGAAGGTAAGTGTACTGTTAAGTTTGATGTCAACGTAAATGGCAAATTGCACAGTGTAGAAGAGTCTGAATCAGACTCGCATTATAAAGGCAGTGCATTATGCAGTTATGCCATTCGCCAAGGAAGAGAAAAACTTCTAGTATCAATGGGCGGCCAATTCAATTCAGAATCAATTACAGTATGCCAATCGGGCCAAAAGGCAGAACGTAAGATTAAAGCAGGTGATTTGATTTTGGAAACCGAAGTTGGTAAAAGTTCTGTTAACTGGCCAGAAGATCGAAAGTATAAAAATATGCGTTGCAGAAACTTTACCGAACAATATTTTGAACTAGGTTCTTTGAAAAGATATTTTGGAGTCATTTGTCAAGCCAATCCCAACGACCCGATGTGGATGGTAATGGACAAATGGTAGATTGACATTAGTCAATATTCGTAATATAATAAACACATCAACACACACAGAAAGGCTTGATATGCGAATGTTTATTTTAGGCACTGTCTTTGGACTAGTTCTAGCAACAGTTGGATTTTCCGGCGTTGCTCGAATGTTGGACAATGGCATAGACACAGTTAAAACACACAGTCAGGAGATGGCAAAATGAAAACAGGTATTCTAATTTTAGTAGCAGTCGTGCTCACTGCATGCGGCACCATTGGTGGTGCAGTAGAAGGTGCAGGACAAGATTTAAACAAAGCCGGTCAATATATCAAGAAAGTAGGAAACTAAGATGAAAAAAATTCTAACACTTTTGCCTATTGTTGCTGTTTTGGCAGCTTGCGGCACAACTGACGTTTATCAAAAGCGTGTCGACAATCAATATGAACGTGAGGGCAAAGCAATTGAGCAGGCATTAAAAGGCCGTCCAGATTGGATGGGTAAATTGCCTGTTAGTGATAGTGCAGTCTTTGCGGCAGCTGAAGGTTCTGCGGAAAACTATAACATGGCTGTACATATGGCACGTACTAATGCACTTGCAGAAATTTGCTACAGTGCAGGCGGTACAATTAGTTCACAGACTAAACAGTATGACACTGGATCAACCAAGTCCAGTAGCATTGAAAAGGTTACACGGTCTAACTGTAATGCAGTTGATGTAACTGGCGTTGAAACTTACGGTGCTAAGAACATTGATCAGAATCCAGTTGTTGTACGTGCAGGCAATCGATACACTGCTTATGTACTAATTGCGTTGCCAACAGGTGATGCAAATGTACTTCGTCGTGCTAAGGAAAAAAACAGCCGCGAGACGCTCGAAGCATATCGTGCAACTCAAGCATTTAAAGAATTAGACAAACCATGATCAAAGAGTTTATTAATATTGTCGAGACCGCTATGCTAGCAGAGAGTGCTGTACAACAATTTGCTAGCATGGCCCACGAGGAATGGCGTAGGAATTTTGATCCAACTGGAACTAAGCCCCGTATTAAGAAAAATAGCGACGGCACCGAAGGTGACATTAATGTGCCTTTTAACAAACTGCATCCAGATTGGCAAAAAGAAAATCTTGCGGCCGGCCAGGCTGCGGAACATGCTGTGAAAAAATTTCCTCGTGACATCGAAAAAGCCTCAGAGTATATTCATATCAAGTGGATGGCACGTAATCCTAAGGCCGATTATAATGCGGCACAGCATGTACCTTATGACGAGTTACCTGAAGATGAAAAAGAAAAAGATCGCGTTCATGTACGCACAATGATGAAACTACTAGGACATAAAGAATAAAATGCCAAATTTGGTACCAATGGTTATTGAGACAGAAGCAAAAGGCGAGCGGGCCTATGACATTTATAGCCGCTTGCTTAAAGACCGTATTGTAATGTTAGACACGGATGTTAATGAGCATACTTCAAGCCTAATTGTGGCACAGTTGCTATTTTTGGAGAGTCAAGGAAATGAGGACATCACGTTCTTTATCAATAGTCCGGGTGGAAGTGTTACTGCTGGCCTTGCTATTTACGATACAATGCAGTTTATTAAGCCTGATGTTGCAACCTATGTAATGGGTCAAGCCTGTAGTATGGGCTCATTCCTTGCACAGGCGGGACATCCAGGCAAACGGTTTGTCCTGCCCGAATCACGCACCATGATTCACCGTGTTAGTTCAGGTACTCCGGGCACCAGCGGCAGTGTACACGTACAGGAACTTGAGTTTGAAGATGCCAAACGTGGTTTTGAAGAGTCTAAACGTATCAACGAACGACTAACGCAATTGTATGTCAAGCATAATACCGCTGGAAAAACGTATGAAGAACTGTATCAGGCTATGAAATTTGATACATTTTTGAGTGCGGATGAGGCTGTTGTGTATGGGCTTGCAGACAAGGTTATCTCAAAACGCTGATATTACTTTCTCCGGGTGTCGATAAATACTTAGGATAACCCGGAGAAAGCCGTGAGTAAACCATTCAATTGGAGTCTCTTAGATAGGTACAATTTACGCACTATGCTTCATAGTGCGGGTAAAGATTTCGTTGGCAAAAAACTGGCAATTTTAGACTTACAAAAAATAATAAGTACGCATATTAAGAGTAACCTGCCAGTTAAGGTAGTTCGAAAACAAAACGATCCTACTCAAAAACGTGGTAAGATTTATATGGGCGGAACTTATTATAGTTATAATGATGCAGATAATAGACGCCATATTGAAATTGTATTAAGTTATCATCCGGAAGACGAGTTTATTCGAATGACTGAGTATCGTTGGGATCGAATTTGTAGTCTATTTGCAGATACTATCTTACACGAAATCATTCACATGCGTCAGTATCGTAGCAGGAGTTTTAAAACCATTCCGGGTTATGAAAGTACAGCGTATTATCACAAGCAAAGAGTTAATCAAGAATACTATGGGCATAAAGACGAAATGGGTGCATTTAGTTTTAACATTGCATGCGATTTGGTTGATAGATTTGGATTGGATAGAAATGCTATCAAAAAGTATTTGGACAGCATGCAGGCCAAACGACACAAGAACACAACTTATCACAAGTATTTGTCTGCATTTGAGTGGAATCATTCCCATCCAATTGTTCGAAGTATGAAGAAGAAAATCATTCGAAATATTGATTATGCTTATGCAGGTAAGCCATTTAAGACCACAAATTTCTTGACATACTGATAATTAGATAGTACAATAACTACTTAAACAGTTATTTAAAGGTCTAATATGAGCGATCCTTGCTATACAGTTATTTCCAGTTTGGAAGATCATCCCAGCCGTTTGAACAAAGAGGCTATTATTCTTGCCCAAGCAGAACAGGGAAATGACGAATTCTTCCACGGCTGCCGGCTTGCATTAGATTCCATGACAACTTTTGGTATCAAACAAGTAAAGGAAAAGAATGATGAAGACGGCCATGGCTTATCTTGGGATGATTTTGTTCGTACTATTGATGGCTTCATTAATCGTACAGTCACCGGCAACCTTGCTCGGGACGTACTTGATTCACTAATGAAGACTGCTACCAAGGCAGAGTGGAATGGTTGGTATAGACGCATACTGATCAAAGATCTACGTGCTGGATTCAGTGAAAAAACAATCAACAAAGTAGTGGAGAAGAAATATGCTGATTATGCTATCCCTGTGTTTGGTTGCCAACTTGCTCATGACAGTGCTAATCACGAGACAAAGGTGTGCGGTAAAAAGTTCATCGAAGTCAAACTTGATGGCGTTAGGGTTATTACTATTGTGTACCCAGATGGCAGGGTTGATCAGTTTAGTCGCAATGGTAAAGAACTTGTGAATTTTCCAAATGTTAAAGAACAGTTTGTAAAGATTGCATCTGGTCTTGAGGAACCTTGGGTTTTTGACGGTGAGATTATGTCCAGCAGTTTTCAAGACTTGATGAAGCAGATTCATCGTAAAGGTGATTCTGAAACAGGTGATGCAGTACTTAACTTGTTTGATTGGTTACCGCTTCATGCATTTGAAGCGGAGATCTTTCATCAGCCGCAAGCATGGCGTAGTGAAGCATTACAAGCATGGTACTCAGCCGTTAAGGATCTTGTTCCCAACATAACTGTGTTGTCAAACGAATTAGTTGATTTAGATACTACCGAAGGTCAGGCACGATTTAAAGAAATTAATGCAAAAGCAGTAGCAGGCGGTTATGAAGGTATTATGATTAAAGATCCGGAGGCATCTTATGAGTGTAAAAGAAGTGTTGCTTGGCTCAAGCTCAAACCGTTTATCGAAGTTAGTCTTGAGGTCAAATCCTTGGAAGAAGGTACCGGAAGAAATGTTGGACGTTTGGGGGCTTTGGTCTGCGAAGGTGTGGACGACGGTAAATCGATTAAAGTCAATGTCGGCAGCGGTTTTAGTGATAATGATCGTGACACTTTTTGGAATTCAGGTAGTGAGGTCCTTGGACAGATTGTGGAGGTGCGAGCAGATGCAGTCACACAAAACCAAGACGGATCATTCAGCTTGCGGTTCCCCAGGTTCATCAAATTTAGGGGCTTTGAAGTAGGAGAAAAACTGTGACAGAAATCAGTAGAGTAACGGCACAAACCGCAGAAATGTATCGTCAGATGGAAATTAAAAAGTTAGATAAAAGACATGAAGAGCTTCGTATAGAAGAACAGCGTGTCAAACTTAATCTTAAAGACAACGAAGAAAAAAGAGTCGAAATGAACCGCCGGATGAATCGTCCGGGACAAAATATAGATAGGATGGCATAATGACAAATCCGTTTAGAGATCAAGAAAAGTTTATGAAGGCTTGTGACCAAACAGTTGGTACTTGGGATGAAAAACAATTTAGTATGTATCTTAAATTAATTGAAGAAGAAGCCAAAGAATTATCTGAAGCACTCACTGCTTCGGATAAAATAGAAACACTAGATGCATTAATTGATATGATTGTTGTTATCATCGGTGCTATGCATAGTGCAGGGTTCGATGCAGAAGGTGCTTGGAAAGAAGTAATGAAAACTAATTTTGCCAAAATTGATCATGAAACTGGCAAAGTTCGAAAACGCGAAGATGGTAAGGTCTTAAAACCTGTTGGTTGGGTTCCTCCTAATCTGGAACCATTTATTAAAGGAGAATAACATGTTTGGTGCAAATTATATGAATAGCGGTATTTTAAATTATCGTAGTGCTAGTGAAATCAATTCAGCCATGGGTCGTGTGTATGGACACATGAGCCTTGCTGTCATTGTGAGTATGTTAGTTAGTTACTTTGTGGGCACTAGCCCGGAGTTGCTACAATTCTTTTTTACAGGTGTAATGAAGTGGATTGTGATATTCGCTCCACTTGCGGCAGTGTTTGGAGTTGGCTATGTGTTAGCCAATAATCCCAGCAAAGGCCTAGCACAGTTATGCCTGCATGGATTCGCGGCCCTAATGGGACTGAGCTTTGCCACAATCTTTGCTATCTTTACTATGGGTAGTATTGTATCAGCCTTCATGGGTGCGGCAATTTTGTTTGCAGTAATGAGTGGCTATGGCTACTTTACTAAGCGTAGTTTAGATAGTCTGGGTAAGTTTATGATTGTGGGATTGATTGCTATCTGTATTGCCAGTATTGTGAATATCTTTATTGGTAGTTCAGTGATGCAAATGGTGATCAGTGCATTAGCTATCATTATCTTCCTGGGTTTGACAGCATACGACACACAACAGATTCGTGAAGAACTCAGTGTAGATACCAGCCCAGCCGCTGAAGTATCGGGTGCATTGACTCTGTACATGGACTTCATCAACTTGTTTATTAACTTGTTACAATTATTTGGCGATAGAAAATAAAATGGCACATCATACTAATTACTGGAGTTGTACTCCTTTTGCAGATTGGATTCGCGGCACTAAGAAATTGAGTGCGGGCACAGCAGAAGAATGGGACGAGTGGACAACTGCGGCCCAAATGAAGCACAACTTTCGTTATTGGTTAGCAGAAGAAGCACTTGGTCACATTCAAGATTTTGTAACGTATCCTGTGAGGAAGTTATATGACATTAAGTATTACATCAATAATCGGTGGGTTACAAGAACACACGCTCTTACTGCTCACTCTCGTGATATCGCTCCAGGCAATTGGTGTGATGTTGGTAATCGTTTCCTACCTTGTCTCTTTAATGAACTGGTTGATTTTGTGGAAGTCGAACAGGCATGGAGTCACATTGCCTGGGGAAGTGCAGAAGACCGAGCCAAGTACAATCCTCCCTTCTGGGCCAGTGGATGGTTTCGATGGAGAACATGGCGTTCGCCACAGGCGGGTCTCGACCACTTGGATTGGGCCATGACACTGACCAATACTGATTGGTGCGGCCCGGAACATCCCGACTACAATAAACCAACTGGTCAAGCACTACGTGCCAAGGAAATTAAAGAACTTTATACTTGGTGGACAGTGACCTATCGCAATCGTCCTGATCCCTATGAAGCCAGTGGCTGGACTGCGGCCTGTGAAGCAAGTCGTATTGCCAATGGTGGCAAACTACGTTTCAGTGAAGAGAAAGATCCTGCTCTTAAAAAGGCCAGCGACAAAGCTCACAAGCTACTTCAAAAAATTGAAACAGCCTACGAAAAAGAAGATACTGATATGATGGTACGTCTTATCAAAGCTCGGGATAGCCTATGGACTTAAACAAAAACAAGGAACATATTTAATGTCCGATCCAAAGATAGAACAAAAGATTTCAAACGGAGATATAATTTTATCATTTGATCATTGGAGTCCCACATACAACTGGTTCATTCCCAATACATGTCCCCGTGATTTAACTATAGATGGCGATTTTGTTTTTCCAGCCACACACCAATCAATGTGGTTTCAAAAAACTAATTTTCAAAGCCTTGATTTACACGTAAATGATAAAGAAGAATACTTAGATGCTGAACCTACTAGAACTGAACTATTATTGAATTGTTTGAATATTCAATTTGAGTTATTAGCTACTTTAACTAATTTTAAACATTTGCCTAATTGGAAATACATATACCCGGTGTTTATTCATTCACCGGGCTATTTTCGAGAGCATGAATCTGTTGGATTTAGATATGTAAATCCACAAGTAATCGATGATGTCAAAGCAGGAAAAGCAAAAATAATATTCGCTATGCCTTTTGAAGGGTTTATTAATTTACCAAATAATACAGATATCGAGATACTTGACAAGTGGAGTAAGGACGCAGGTCTCAATGCTGACCAAGTGTATTACATCCACGGTGATTTCAACACCTCAGTGTTGCCTTTAGATTTAAATTTTACTTATATTCCTGTTAACGCATTTCATTGCTGGTTAGGAATGCCCAGAGCTAATTTAGAAAAATTTGAACCTGCAGATGTGAAAAATCTTTTTTTATCATATAGTCGCAGAGGGCATGACCATAGGTTAATTTTTACATGCGAGCTTATTAAGCACGGTTTATTAGATCGAGGACTGGTTAGTTATCATGGCGGGGATGTTCTTAATTCACCGCAACGACTCGAACGATTAGACAGACCAGATTTGATCCCATATGCTAAAATTTTAGACGAAATGCGACCTCTTGAAATTGATTTGGATCTAGCAGAACATAATCCTATACATGCAGAGCATTCGCATTATAGGCAAACTTTTATTTCAACTGTGTTAGAAACACACCCTTATACAAACACCATATTCTTTTCAGAAAAAATATGGAAACCAATTTCTTTAGGTCAACCTTTTATGTTGATTGCAGGAATGAATTATCTTGCACAGTTAAAAAAATTGGGCTATAAAACATTTGATCGTTGGATTGACGAAAGTTATGATCAGATGCCGGATCTTAATGATCGTATTAATTGTGTAGTATCTCAGTTAAAAAAATTATCTTTGCTAAGTACGCAAGAATTAATCTCAATGAGAGAAGAAATGAGAGAAGTGTTGTTTCATAATCAAAAAAGATTTGTTGTACAATGGCATGAAGAATACAAAGGAAATCCTAATTATTTTTTATATCAGGAATTTGAAAAAATCTGGAAGACTTTTTAAAATGAAGATGTATACTAAAATAAATGATAATCATAAAAAATTATTAATTACAATAGGAGATAGTTGGACTGAGGGTGTTGGCAATTATGATCCGGTTGCATTAAAAGAATTCGAAAATAAAAAAATATCTGCCGAAGATCTTTATCGTATTTCCACAGATACAAATTGTTTTTATCCCAACTCTTGGCCCGTTAAATTAAGCGAATACTTAGAGTGGGATTTGATAAATCTTGGCCATGGAGGAGATGCTAATTCAGCAACTGCTAAAAAATTCATGTGTGACTTTGACGAAAAAAATACTTTTGATTTTTCAAAATACAAAGAAGTAACTGTGATGTGGATGTTGTCCGATCCTTTTAGATTTAGTTTTTACGTTAACGAGCGATTGAAAAGTTGGCAAGCCCACGGTTCTGATCAAATTTTAAAATGGTACACAATGGATGTGCATAAGTCAGATCAAGATGGATGGTTAGAAACTAAATTCTTTTTAAAAGCAGTTAGTAATTATTGTAAAGTTAAAAATTATAAGTTTATTTACGGGGTAGCATTCAGTGATATACAACTTCTGAACAATATATACAACGGTCAGGGAAACATACATAACTATACAAAATATCAAAAAATAGCCAATTGCTTACACGAAGACGATGACTGGGCTCACTGTGGGCATCCGAATGCTCAAGGGTATGTTAAAATTGCAGATGCACTTTATGATGTTTTAACGACAGAATTTAAAATAAAATGATAAAAATATATCAAGCACCGTGGCCAATTGGCGACATTAAATTATTGAAAAATATAGAAAACATAGAAGAAATAGAATTTGAAGTTGTTCACGAAGGGCCCGCAGATATAGCAATAATTCATACTTGTAATGCAGACGAAGTTTGTAGACTTATACAGTTGGTTTCTCCAAAGATCTTAATAATTCATACTTGTACCCATTACAGTCAAGGTGATTTGGATCAGCGAGATGTATTTTATAATAGCGGATTTTATAAAAATTTTTCAAACATTAATTTTGTAATTTTATATCATAATTTTAAATCGAAACCTATAGAAGTTGATAATTATAAAGAAATTAGATACGAATTTGTCTATAATTATTATCGAAGTTTGTTTATAGGTAAAAAAATTGTAAGTTTATTTACTCCTGGTAATTCTGCATCTGACCCGGCTCTTTGGGATACGTTAGACGATAAGCATCAATCTATCAGCGATAAAGAACGAATTTTCTTATCTCCGTGTAGGCTTTACGTAGATGAAAACAGAACACACTATCGATATAAACTATGGAAATTTCTCAAATCGTATGAATTGTTGGGGTTTGTATCAGGGCCTGGTAGAGAAAACAACCCGGGAGTACTTGAAAAATTTATTGGATATACCGATGAAAGTTATTTCTTAAGTTCTCAAGTTGAAACGCCTGGTTTAAGAGTAGGCACTAACGACGGATCTAGTAGAAATCATCCAATAAATAACTATTTTTACGAAAATACATTTATATCAATTTATGGCGAAACAATAGAATTAGGGGCTGTGGCTACACCTACCGAAAAAACATATGTCCCATTATGGAAGGGGCATTTGATATTGCCTTTTAGTTCTCATGGATTCGTATCAGTCTTATTAAATCTTGGATTTAAATTACCAATGGCGTACATTAATTACGATTATGATTTAGAAATAAACGACGATGCACGATGGAACATATATATACGAGAAGTTGAACGATTGATCAATTTGCCAAAATCGCAATGGGAAATTATTTGGCAAGAAACATTGCAAATACGCAAGCATAACATTCAAATTTTTCAAAATACAGATTTCTATAGAATAACTCAAATTTTAAAAAGGTAATATCATGGCAATGCATTTTCAGAAATTATTTAATCACGCCGGACGTATAGATATAACAGAAAACATACTAGAAATCGGAAGTGACAGGGGAGAAGGTAGTACAATTATACTAGCACATATTGCAAGTTTTGCAAAAAAAACAATGTATTCTGTTGATATGGATACTGCTATTATTGATAGAAATCAAAAAAAGTATGCTAAATTTCCAATCAATTTTGTTTGCCAGAAAGGCGAAGAATTTTTAGATCAGAATTCAAATTTAAAATTTAGTTTGGTATTATTAGATAACTTTGATTGGGATTGGCATCCCAATCAACCGCATGATGATATCATGCAGGGTCAAGTATCTCGATATAAAGATGAATTTAATTTAGATCTGACAAACATTAACAGTCAACAGGCACATTTGTTACAAGCAATAAAACTAAAAGATATGTTTAGTGAAAATGCAATGGTTGTTTGCGACGATACATGGGTAACACCCGATAATACATACTCTGGAAAATGTGGTGCGGCAATACCTTATTTGATGACATTAGGTTTTGAATTAGCTGAACAGAATAATATTGGCACAGGTGTTATATTAATCCGAAACAAAAAAGAATAAATTATTAAATTAAAGAGGAAAATATGAAAGTAGCAATGATAGGATGTGGCAAACTAGGATTACCGTGTGCTGAAGTAATGAGTCAACATTATGATGTTGTAGGATACGATGTTATAAAAGATCCCGAAGCAAAAATTCCATTACTTGATACGATTAAAGATGCAGTAACTGGCAGAGATTTAATTTTTGTTGCAGTGCCAACACCGCACGATCCAGTATACGGAGGCAGTAAACCTATTGCCAATTTGCCTCCAAAAGATTTCGACTATAGCATTGTGCAACAAGTACTAACTGAAATTAATCATCATGTTAATAAAGAACAACTAGTTGTGCTTATCAGTACAGTATTGCCTGGAACTGTTAGAGCACACTTGCAACCTTGCATTACCAATGCACGTTTCATTTACAATCCATACCTTATTGCCATGGGTAGTGTTAAATGGGACATGGTTAATCCGGAATGTCTGATAGTAGGAACCGATGATGGCAGTTCTACCGGTGATGCAAAACTGTTAATTGATTTTTATAAACCCATAATGGAAAACAATCCACGCATTAATATTGGCACTTGGGATGAAGCAGAATGTATCAAAGTATTTTACAATACATTTATCAGTGCTAAAATTGGTCTAGTTAACATGATTCAAGATGTTGCTGAAAAGAATGGCAACATTGATGTAGATGTAGTTACAGATGCCTTAAAAGCTGCCACACAACGTATCACCGGACCACGTTACTTAACAGCTGGTATGGGCGATGCAGGTGCATGCCATCCTCGCGATAATATTGCTTTACGATATCTAGCAGAACGTTTGGATCTAGGCTATGACTTGTTCCAAACTATTATGTACAGTAGAGATCAACAAGCAAAGAACATGGCACTTAAATTAGTTTCATTGGCAAAAGAACATAACTTACCTGTTGTTATCCACGGTCGTGCTTACAAGCCTTATGTTGAATATACTATTGGTAGTTATAGTGAACTAGTTGGGCATTTTGTTGAAGAAGCAGGTGTAGCATTAACTTATGTTGATCCGCTAACAGGCAACACAGACGTAGCAGATACTCCGGCAGTTATCCTAATGGCACACAATGCTCGTGTTACATACGAAGGCACAGGTGTCGATGGTAGCTTGCAAGGCTGGTACTTTGAACCCACTACCGGAAGTATTATTGTTGATCCGTGGCGTACAACACCTGATATAACAGGCATGACAGTTATCCATTATGGAAACACCAGAATTAAAAAATGAAAATTGTTTTAGTCACCGGCGGTTTTGATCCACTACATAGTGGACACATCGAATACTTTGAATCTGCACGGAAACTAGGAGATATGCTTGTTGTTGGCTTGAACAGCGATGAATGGTTAGAACGTAAAAAAGGACGATCATTTATGCATATCTACGAAAGAACAAAGATCGTTAGTTCTCTTCGAGTAGTTGATCGAGTTGTTTGTTACCCAGATGCCGATGGCAGTAGTAAAAATGCCATTACCGGAGTTAGGGAAATGTATCCCAACGCAACAATTATCTTTGCCAATGGTGGTGATAGAACCGTTGACAACATTCCAGAAATGGATATTGCTGATAATAACATAGAATTTGTGTTTGGGGTAGGTGGCACTAATAAAGCCAATTCAAGTAGTTGGATACTTGAAGAATGGAAAGCACCAAAGACAACTCGGCCATGGGGGTACTATCGAGTTCTCCATGAAGTTGACGGGATGAAAGTTAAAGAGCTTACAGTCAATCCGGGTAAGAGCTTGAGTATGCAACGACATCAAAATCGAGCAGAGTACTGGGTAGTTAGCGAAGGATCAGCAGTAGTCAATATCAAATTACCCAGCGGCTATAACTGTCCTTCCCTTACTTTGGAAAAACATGATCGACACCATGTGCCAAAAAATGAATGGCATCAACTCACCAATCCGTTTGATATTCCGTGCAAATTGGTTGAAATACAGTTTGGTTTGGTGTGTAACGAAGAAGATATTGAGCGAAAATAACAGTTGACACACTAGCCAAAGAGTGCTATAATATGTGTATTGTTAAACAAACAGGAGCAGAAAATGGCTACAGTTGCAGGCGTAAAAATTAAACCCAAGTCAAAAAAAGTTACCAGCGTAACTATTCGTGAGAATGCTAAGAAGGACTATAGTCCAAAATGGGATGGCTCCGAAGACATGACTTCTGCTCAATTCATGCGTCACTTTCACAGTGCCATGAGCTACTACCGTTTGGAATTCAGCGGCAAAGATTTGAAACCGGCTGTGATCAAATGGATGACCACTATTGGTTGTACTAAAGAAGACATTGCCGCTTTTAAAAAGACCAAGGATAATCGTTGCAATGTTACAATGGGTGCCATTGCAAGTTGTTTGCTTCGTGGTATGCCTGCTGTTCGTGAAGATTTCAACAACGGTCGCGATACTACTGCATGGTTGCGTAACGAGATTGTGCAAATTGTTGAGCAGGGTAAAGATGACATCGATGAGGAAGCAGTTGTAGAAACTAAATCCACAGTTGTTCAGCCCACTATTCAAGAGCGTGTTAAAGAATCTGCAATGCGTATGACTGAAGAAATCGAAGATGCTATTGAAAGTTTCCAAACAGATCCTGAAAACTTTGATCCCAAGGCATTTAAGATGCTTAACCTGCTCAAAGGTAAAGAAGTCAAGGCAGCACATGCACGTATCATCAAAGGCTTTTATGAGCGTGACTTAGCAGAACTTGAAGAACTTGCCAGCGGTAAAGGCGACGAGCAATTGAAAGAAGGCTACAGCCATCGCACTAAGAAACAAGTACGTAGTTTGATTGCTTTTTACCAAGAAATTATGAGTGCGTGTGACATGTTGGCACAAGAAGCCAAAGTCAATCGCAAGCCACGTAAGACCAAAGTTGTGCCTAAAGACAAGATTGTTGCTAAACTCAAGTACATGAAGTCAAACGAACCGTTAAAACTTGTGAGTATTAACCCGGTTGATATCATCGGTGCTAGTGAATTGTGGATCTTTAACACTAAGACCCGTAAGTTGGGCAAGTATGTTGCTAGTGAGTTCAATACTTTGAATGTCAAAGGTACTACAATTACTAACTTTGACGAGTTTAAGAGTGTGCAAAAGACTATTCGTAAGCCTGAAGAAAAACTCAAAGAGTTTAAGGCCGCAGGTAAAATTGCACTACGTAAGTTTCTAGACGACATTAATGCTACAGACACCAAGCTGAATGGTCGCCTTAATGAAGAAACAATTCTACTTAAAGTAGCATAAAACTAAGCCCGATCTAGGGCTAGCATAGTGAAGTCTCTGTGATAAATATCATATAAAGAGACTTTCACTATGACACTACCTGCAAATCAACAATTTACTTCACGTTCTGATAGACTATGGGCAGATAATAACCTAGATCTGTCTGCTGATCACGTTTACAAAATTGACAATATACCCGTATTATCCTACGGTGAATTAGGAATTACTGTAACTAAGAGTAATCTTAGACAGATCGGAACACTTAATACACTGGAAGTGACTGGTAATGCCCTCTTGGGAGAATTTGCATATTTTAATAGTACTGTTAATAGATTAGGACTAGGTACAGATGAACCTAATGCTAGCATCAGTATTTTAGATAATGATGTGGAAATTGCTATTGGTAGCCCTAATTATGGATTGGCAAATATTGGTACGTACTCCAACACTGATCTTGCAATTACTACAGACAACATTGCACGTATTACTGTAAAAAACAACGGTGAAGTTATTATTGGTAACGCAGAAGGCAAGAACGGTATTCTACGAGTACACGGATCCATTTATGTGGATAACTTTGTATCGGATACAAGAGTTGATCGCAGTAGTTCGTTGGAATTTAAAGCCAGCAAAGATAATACAGTGTATGGGTTAGGCTTAACATGGACGGGTGCGGATTTTACACGTCAAATGATAATGAAAGCAGGCCCTGATAGACTTTGGACCAACGTGTCATTTGACCTTTCGGAAAATCATTCATACTTCCTAAACGGCAAACCTGTGCTAACTGAAACTAGTTTAGGTAGTTCGGTTGTCACAAGTAATTTAGTTCAAGTTGGATCACTACAGTCGTTGACTGTCTCAGGCAATGCAACTTTTCATGGTGACGTAATTGCCGGAAATACGGCTGTTAGATCATTAGGACTTAACGACGGCGTTAATTCTCTATCAGTGGATGTGCGTGGCATTAATGCTAATAGGTCTTTTAGAGCATCTGTAAAACAAGCTGATATACTATACGGCGACGATAACGAGATTGTACTCGGTAACAGCTCACAATCTCGCAGATCAGTTAAAGTATTTGGGCAACTTTCAGTGGGCATCAATAATCCAGATCCAACTGTTGGATTGGCTGTGGGCGGTGACATTATGTTTGCCGATAAAAAGTTTACAACAGGAAATGAAGAACCATCGTCTGGCCAGTTTAATAAAGGCGATGTTTGTTGGAATAATAATCCCCAAGCCAGTAGTTATGTCGGTTGGATTTGTGTGGCTAGCGGAACTCCAGGGCAATGGTTGCCGTTTGGTGCAATTAATCGCCAATAAAGTTGACCTACCATAAATAACCCTATATAATACATATATGCGGCCTTAGGCATTCATCCCGCAATATAAATTCTGCATGTCATTGTTAACAAGGAGACATAACAATGGCAACACTACAACCTGTAGTATACAAGTATCAAAGCACAAAAGAATATGTGGACGCATTTCCATGTGCTTACAGACAATGGCGAAGCGATAGTCACTGTAATTTAATTCATGGCTATAGCTTCAGCATGAAGTTCTATTTTGGAACAAACGATCTTGACGTTCGCAATTGGGCGGCTGACTATGGCGGCCTAAAAGAACTCAAAAAGACACTAGAAGACCAATTTGATCACACTCTTATTGTGGCAGAAGATGATCCAGAAATGGCCACATACAAGCTGTTACAAGAAAAGAAAATGGCCAAAGTAGTAGTTCTGCCACGTTTGGGCTGTGAAGGACTCAGTGACATGCTGTACAAGTATGTTAATGGCGTTTATATTCCAGAAATGTGGGGACCAGGCGAAGCGGCACGCCTTTGGTGCTATCGTGTGGAAGTACGTGAGACACAAGCCAATATGGCTTTCAGAGAAGGTCATCGTGAGTGGAATGAGGATCTTCTTTCATAATTTTTGGCGTAGTTGGGCCAAAGCATTAGGTGAAAAAGCAGGCAGTTCGGACGCAGAAGCGGATCGAATTGCTTGCATTCGTACTGTAATTGTGTTATCATACATACTTACAAACATTTTTATAATCGCAGGCGTCATAAGGCATTGGTAATGGGTAAAATAGGCTTCGCATGTAAATGGATCGATCATGCAGATCAAGTAAACGGCATCAAGAAAGATGACGATGCTAAACAATACAACACCGGTACAACTACCATAAGTTGGTTAAATAGACAGACTAAAGAAGTTGCAGAGCAAAAACTCTGGGACCTGATGGTCCAAAACTTAACGGCTACTAAGAAACTAGTAGACCGTGTGGGAGAACTAGATGAAAACCTTAGGATGGTTCGCCTTAGTAGCGACATTCTTCCTGCTTATACCGAGCCCAGTTGGAGTTATTTCTGGCAGCGGCCTGATGTTGTTAGCTATCTTGAACGCAATTTTAGCCTTATTGGTGATAGTGCTCGTGCAAGCAATACCCGTCTTTCTATGCATCCTGGGCAGTTTGTTGTGCTGGCTAGCATTAATGAAGGCATTGTCGGACGAAGCATAGATGAATTCGAATATCACGCCGACATGGCCCGCTACATGGGTTATGGAGGATCTTTCCAAGATTTCAAAATCAACGTACACATATCAGGTAAGCAAGGGCCTGAAGGCATACGCAGAGCATATGGAAGACTCAGTCCTGAGGCAAGAAATTGCCTCACAATTGAAAACGAAGAA
>Ga0304729_1000049_pt1 | contig 82729 bp, 67 predicted proteins | sample C_131016_MF_Meta_FD_190475 | JGI IMG/M metagenome (GOLD analysis project Ga0304729, IMG submission 190475) | Freshwater microbial communities from Lake Croche, Canada to study carbon cycling - C_131016_MF_MetaG (v2) (version 2) | ecosystem: Environmental > Aquatic > Freshwater > Lake | place... | reverse complement strand
GTATGGAAACGACTCCCTCCCATATTCCAGCAGTCAGGATCCGCGATCTCGAAAAGATCTTTCCCGTTCCTCTGCGTCGCCGCCAAGTCGTGGCCCTGCGCGGTCTCTCCCTCGAGATTGCCCCGGGTAGTGTTTACGGACTGCTAGGCCCCAACGGATCAGGCAAAAGCACCACACTGAAGATCCTGCTAGGCCTGGTCACGGCCACCTCGGGTACCTCGGAAATCTTCGGCGTGCCGAGCTCGCGTGTCGCCAGTCGTGTGGATGTCGGTTTCCTTCCCGAGAATCCTTACTTTTATAAATTTCTCACCGGCGCAGAAACGATCGCCTTCTATGGGAAGCTCTGCGGTCTTTCCGGAAGCAAACTCAAGGCACGCACCGCCGAACTTCTCAACCTGGTGGGTCTTACCGAGGCGGGAGATCGCCGCGTCGGGAGTTATTCCAAGGGAATGCTTCAGCGCATCGGTCTAGCCCAGGCCATGGTCCATGACCCACGCCTTCTGATCCTGGACGAACCGACCGCCGGCGTGGATCCGGCGGGATCGCGCCAAATCCGTGATTTGATCCTTCAGCTCAAAGCCCGCGGCAAGACGATCCTGCTGACCTCTCATCTGCTGGAGCAAGTGCAGGAAGTCTGCGACCGCGTCGGCATCTTGGCAAAGGGACACATGGTGAGGGAGGGCTCTCTCGACATCCTGACAGGCGTCAGCGGGCAGACAGAATACATCATCGAGAACGCCTCACCTGATCTTCAGGAGGAGATCGCGCGCCTCGCGGTGTCCCGGGGAGCCCGTCTCATCACGGCCCGCCAGCCGCAGATGGATTTGGAGACCGTCTTTCTGCAGGCAACGGAGGCGGCGAAGCCGCCAGGTAATTAGACTGAAGACTATTAGACTGTTAGGATCCATTCGTGAGAGATCACTCCAAACTCAGAGCGTTCAAATTGGCTGATGAGGTGACTCTCCTAGTCTATCGAGTGACGCAGAAGTTCCCAAAAGATGAGATTTACGGTCTAACCTCCCAAATGAGAAGGGCAGCCGTTTCGGTGCCTTCAAATATCGTGGAAGGATGTGCTCGAGAAAGTGAAACAGAGTATCTGCGATTCCTCAAAATTGCTTTTGGCTCATTAAGGGAACTTCACTATCAATTAGGCCTATCCATGCGCTTGGGCTACTCCGAAGCACTTGAACATTCCGCCTGTGAAGCAAAGGTCATTGAGACAGAGAAGGTACTTAGCGGATTGATCCGTTCAATCCGTAGGAGCTAACAGTCTAATAGTCTTCAGCCTAATACCCTTTTCAGCCTTTAGCCTTCAGTTCTTCTGCCTCTCCCTAACAGTCTAACAGCCTTCAGTCTAATAGCCTCTCTCCACCCCATGAACCTCTTCATCACGGGCACCGATACCGACGCGGGAAAGACCTTCGTCACCGCCCTTCTCACACGCAGCCTCCGCAAGGCCGGGTTCGATACCGTGGCCATGAAACCGATCTCCTGCGGGGAACCGGGCGACACAGGGGTGCTCCGTGCGGCGGCGGACGACGAACTCTCAACCGAGGAAGTCACACCACTCTCCTACTCAGCTCCCCTCGCCCCGATTGAGGCTGCGCGTCTGGAGGGGAGGACTTTCAACCCCGCCGAGGTCATGCAGGCATTCCATCATCTTCGCAGTACCCACCGTTCCCTTCTCGTGGAGGGAGTCGGGGGATGGCTCGTGCCCCTATCGTCAACTTATGACGCCGCCGATCTCGCCAAGGAGATGAATCTTCCCATCCTGCTTGTCGTTCGCAACAAGCTAGGCACCCTCAATCATGCCCTGCTCACCCTCGAGTCCATCAAAGCTCGCGGACTGACCTGCGCGGGGATTGTCCTCAATAACCATCCCGCCGATAAGGAGGATCCGGCCCGCGAGGGTAACGGACGTCTCCTTGCCGAACTCAGCGGAGTCCCGATCCTCTTCGAGATCTTCCCGGGACAGACCGACCTGGAACTTGCCGTAGCCTGAAAGTCACCGAAAAGTATGAATGATGAGGGCAGACTAGGACATGGAACAGTCCATCTCCTAGGCCTGTACGATGTTTGAAAACGCCCCCTGAACACACCCACGCTTCCTAGTTGGTTTTTTGCACCCTGATCATCCCCTTTTCGCTTCATCCTTCATCATTCTTAATTCATCCTTTCTCTTCTATGCGTTCCTCAGGCCCCCAGATCGTTCTTGTCCGCCACGGTGAAACCGAATGGAGCAAAAACGGCAGGCATACCTCCTTCAGCGAAATTCCCCTGACCTCGGAAGGAGAGCGCCAAGCCGCTGCGCTCAAGCAGAAGCTCTCCGAGTGGGACTTCAAGCTGGTCCTCTGCAGTCCGTACAAGCGGGCACGGCGGACCTGTGAGCTTGCCGGACTGCTGGACAAAGCAGAAATAACCGAGGATCTGATCGAGTGGCAGTACGGTGACTACGAGGGGATCACCACCAAGGAAATCCGGGAGAAGGATCCAAACTGGACCGTCTTCACCCATCCCACACCTCATGGCGACTCCGCCGAACAGGTTGCCGAGCGCTGCGACAGGGTCATTGCCCGAGCCAAGGAAGTCGGGGATGATGTCGTTCTTTTTGCCCATGGCCATGTCCTGCGTGTCCTGATCGCGCGCTGGCTAGAGCTTCCTCCAATCGAGGGACGTCATTTTGTGCTTCAGACCGGCATGATCAATATTCTCGGTTACGAACACGAATCAACCGTCGTCGTTTCGCTCAACGCCGAGTCCTTCCGCAACGATCCCCGCCGCGATTTTCATCCGCATTCTATTCGCCATTAAAATACTGAGTCACTGAGCTCCACGGAGTCGTTGCATCGGAATGCTGCCTCCCATTATGCTCCCGGGGTGTTTCAAGTCATCTTCAACCCCGTGAGCGCCTCCGAGATGAGCGCCCTGCCCAAGGACCTCCAGCTCGACCTGCTAGCTGAGTTTCAGATTCTACCAGAGGACCTCAACTCTCTGGATGGAGCCAGTTTCAGCACAATCCAGCGAGATGGACGCACACTCCACCGCTTCCGCTGCCGGGATCACCGGATCTACTTCGAGCGCCATGCCGAGGGGATCCTGATTCACCGTGTCCTGCACAAGAACACCATCCGCGATTTTCTGTTCCGCTCGAAGCTCCCCATGAACGATGCTGACGATAACGGAGATCAGGCGGAAACGACCGACCAGTTCTGGAAGATGATTCACGAGACATCGACCGAAAAAGTGGAAAAGGTCTGATGAATCCCTTCAAAGGAGAAGCAGACCGACTGGAATCCTTTCCTGTCGCCAAGAAACGTATCTTCCTCGGCCATGCCGGAGTGACGGCCCTGCCTGCCTGCGCGGCGCAGGCGATGAAGAGCTACATCGACTCCAGTAGCGAGGATCAGCAGGAATTCGGAGGTGTACTCAAGGAAGTAGCTAGAACACGGGAGGACTCAGCGAACCTTCTGGGAGTCTCGGCGGAGGAGATCGCGCTGCTTGGCCCGACATCCCTTGGACTCAGCCTCTTTGCCAACGGCATCGACTGGAAAAGCGGTGACGAAGTCGTCGTCTACGGCGATGACTATCCGGCCAATGTCTATCCTTGGCTCAATCTCCAGAGCCGTGGAGTCATTATCAAATGGCTGGAGACCGAATCCCTCGGCAAGATCACCCCTGAGAGCGTCGAGGCAGCACTCAGTCCAGCTACCCGTCTCGTGGCCCTAGCCTCCTGTCATTTCCAGACCGGCTGGAGGATCGATATTCCTGCCATCAGCGCTCTCCTGCGCAAGCGGGGTATCCTCTTCTCACTCGACGCCATCCAGACGCTTGGTGCCTTCCCCACCCCGGCGAGTGAGGTCGATTTCCTCTCCGCTGATGCCCATAAATGGCTACTCGGCCCCCTGGCTGCCGGCATCGTCTATGTGGCGAAGGACCATTTCGAGACCTGCCGCCCCACACTTCTCGGCTCCTGGAATATCAAGTCGCCCGACTTTCTGGCCCAGCGAACGATCGAGTTCGAGGAGGGGGGCCGCCGCTACGAGCCGGGTGTCCTGAATGTCGCCGGCATTTACGGAATGAGGGCCTCGATCAATCTCATACGCGAGCAGGGGATCCCCACCATCTCGTCGCTCATCCTAGAGCGGCGTGACCGTCTGGAAGTCGGTCTTGAAGGACTGGGTTTCGAGTTTCTCTCACCACGGAGCCACGAGCCTCTCCGTTCTGGTATCCTCACCGCGCGTCATCCTGCCAAGGATCCTGCCAAACTCATCGCGACCTTGGAGCAAGCCAGCATCTCGGCCTCCTACCGGAAGACCCGAGACCATGGGTTCTGGCTCCGATTCAGCCCCCACTTCTACAACACCGCCGAAGAGATCGACCGCGTCCTCGACGTCCTCTCGGAAGCCATCAAGTGACAAATCTGGAAATCAGCCGTAACGGATGCGAAGCAAAGGCCGGGCCAGCCAAATCAGGAAAAGAATATGAAATATCCATTGGCCGCTTCCGAGTCCTTGCCTCTTCACGTTTCATGGCTCTCTGAATTTCATCATTCATAATTCATCCTTCATCCTTTTTTCCTTATGCTTCCCGTCGAGCACAACGACCCCGTCAACGCCGCCATCCTGGCCATCTCCGAGGATAAGATCGCCGGATTCCATGAGGATCCCTTTGCCGTGGTGGCCGAGCAGTCAGGCCAACCCTTGGAGACAGTTCTCGCACGAATCCGAGCCATGCTTGAGGCGGGCACTATCCGCCGGGTTCGTCAGACTCTGATTGCAAACAATCTCGCCGAGGGCGCTCTGATAGCTTGGCGCGTCCCCGAGGAGAAGCTCGAAGCGGCGTTTGAATTCCTCTTTAAGGAGGATCCCTTCTCCGGCCATGTCGTGGTGCGCTCCACCGATGCCCGCATTGAGGGAGGAGCCTTCCGTCTCTGGACCACGCTCAAGGTCCCGGCGGGATTCTCCTTAACGGAGCATTGTGAAATGCTTGCGAAGAATATCGGCGCCGACGCCTACCGCATTATGCAGGCCAAGGGGATATTTACTCTAGGAGTCGGACATGTTCGCCGCAAGAACTCCCCTCCCGGCGAGCGCTCCGAAGAACCGGCCACGATGATGAGCCCGGCCGTCGTCCATCTCACGGATCTGGAATGGCGAGTCCTCCTGGAGCTGAAGCGGGAGTTCACGCCCGACGAGATCATCTCCTTTCCCTGGCTCAAGAGAGCCGAGGCAGCAGGCGTCACCCCTACTGAGTTCTACGATGTCGCCCGCTCCTTCCTGAATCGTAAACTCCTCGGCCGCTTCTCGACCTTCCTGGAGCATGTGAAGCCCTCGGCCACCGGGGTGCGCGTCACCCGATTCAATGCTCTCTTTCACTGGGCTGTCCCACCCGGTCGGGAAGCAGAGGCCGGGGCCGAGATCGGCCGTCACGACATCATGACTCATTGCTACTGGCGCGAGGGTGGCCCGGAGTTCAACAACGTGAACATCATGGGCGTGGCCCACGGTACCGATAAGGAACGGGTCCTTGAGCACAAGGCCGCCATGGATCGACACCTTCAGGAAGCCGGTATCCCCCTCCTCTACACGAATGTCTTCTGGGGAGGGCGCAGCGAGATCAAGCCCTCGGAGATCTCCCCGCTGATCTACCGGGAGTGGCGTGAGAGTATCGGATAATTTCCCAAATTTCCTTTTGCCTTCCGAGTCTCTTTCCTGCACTCTAACCAACTCTAATGAAAGCTGGTCTTCATCCCAACTACAACCCGACGACGATCATCTGCGCCTGCGGCACCGCTTACCAGACTCGCTCGACCCGCGATAATATCAAGATCGGTATCTGCTCCGCCTGCCACCCTTACTTCACCGGTGAGCAGAAGTTCATCGATACGGCAGGCCGTATCGAGAAGTTCACGCGCCGCTACGGCAATGTCCGCGCCACCCGCGCGACCAAGCCGAAGCTCGCCCCCAAGGCCTAGATTCCTACTTCCCGACCACGAGTCGGGAGGACGATTGGCACCGGAATAGGCCGGTGCCGGGCGGCTCCCGAACGCAATAGGGAGAGCCAACGCCATGAATCTGGATTTTAAACCGCTGATCGCCAAGAGGCGTCAGCGCTTCGAGGAGCTCGAGAAGGAGATTACTGATCCCTCCCTCTTCGACGATGCCAAGAAAGCCCGCGAGGTGCTCAAGGAGCACGCCCGGGTGAAGGAACTCATCTCCACCTGGGACGAGATGGAGAGCTGCCGTGCCCAGCTTGTTGAAAATCAGGAGCTGGCCTCCGGGAATGACGCCGAGATGGCGGAACTGGCCAAGGCAGAGATCGAGGAGATCAATGCCAGAATTCCAAAGCTCGAGCAGACCGTCCTTGTGTCACTCCTACCGCCCCAGCCCGACGATGACCGCGACGCCATTGTCGAAATCCGTGCCGGGGCCGGTGGTTCCGAGGCCGCTATCTTCGCCGGGGATCTCTACCGGATGTACACCCGCTATGCCGAGGCCGCAGGACTCCGCTACGAGCTGATCGAGGCGAGTCCGAACGACGCCGGCGGATTCAAGGAAGTGATCTTCCAGATCTTCGGTAACGATGTCTTCCGCAGGCTCCGCTACGAGAGCGGCGTCCACCGCGTCCAGCGCGTCCCCGCAACCGAGGCTCAGGGACGCATCCACACTTCCACGGCTACCGTGGCCGTTCTTCCAGAGGCCGAGGAGGTCGACTTTGAGCTTCGCCCTCAGGATCTCCGCATCGAGGTCTGCCGCTCGGGCGGTCCCGGAGGCCAGGGGGTCAATACCACTGACTCGGCCGTCCAAGTCATGCACATCCCCACGGGCAAGATCGTCCGCTGTCAGGATGGCCGTAGCCAACAGAAAAACAAGGAGAAGGCCCTCACCATCCTGCGCTCGAGACTGCTGGAGGAAAAACGCGAGGAGGAAGCCCAGAAATACGCCGCCCACCGTAAAAGCCAGATCGGCTCCGGGGGACGCGAGGAGAAAATCCGTACCTACAACTTCCCGCAGAACCGACTCACCGAACACCGCATCGGAGTGACCCTCTACAATCTCGATCGCTTCATGGAGGGGGAAATCGCCGACCTGATCGCAGCCATCGGGGCCGCCGACACCCAGCAGCGTCTCGAGGCCTCGGTCTCCCAGTAGCATGGCGACCGCCATGATGTCCCTTCTGGAGGTGCTCAAGGGAGCCTCCGAATTCCTGGGCAAGCAGGGAGTGGAATCACCAAGACTTAATGCCGAGCATCTGCTGGCCCATGTCCTGGATCTCAAGCGCATGGATCTCTACCTGCAGTTCGACAGGCCCCTGGGCGAGACCGAGCGAGCTCCGCTACGGGATCTTATCCGCAGGCGCGGCTCCGGCATCCCTCTCCAGCATCTTCTTGGTACCGTCGAGTTCTGCGGACGCACGTTCAAGAGCGATGCCAGGGCCCTGATCCCCCGACCCGAGACCGAGCAGTTGGTCGAGCGCGCCCTGACCTACGCCAATCTAGGCTCCAATAATTCCTCCATTCTGGATGTCGCCACGGGCAGCGGCATCATTCCTCTTACCCTGGCTCTGGAGCGTCCCGACGCCGTAATCATTGCTACTGATATTTCTCCCGAGGCACTAACCGTTGCCCGAGAGAATGCAGCACTCCTCGGAGTCGATCGCATCATCTTTCACGAAGCCGATCTCATTCCGGCGTCCTTGAGTGAGAAATCCATCGATCTGATCACTGCCAATCTCCCCTATATTCCCTCCGCAGAGATCTCCACACTCAGCCGTGAGGTGCAACACGACCCCCTACTGGCGCTGGACGGTGGTGCTGATGGACTGGATCTGATTCGCCGACTGGTACCCCTGGCCTACGAGCTCCTTACCCCCGGCGGACATCTCCTGCTGGAGATTGGAATCAACCAGTCGGAAGAGGTCGTGACGTGTCTTGCAGGGCATAATTATCGCGACATTACCGCCCTCCCCGATTACCAAGGAATCTTGCGTTTTATCGAAGCGATGAAGGGCAATTGATCAGGAAAAAAGAAACGCATTATGGATAAGATTCTCGTTCACGGAGGCAGAAGCCTGGAGGGTGAAGTCCGCATCGGAGGTTCCAAAAACTCCGCTCTGCCAATCCTGGCCGCCACCCTGCTGACCAAGGAAAAGTGCGTTATCGATAGGGTTCCCGACCTGAGCGACATCCACTACATGCTCACCATTCTCAGCAGCCTGGGTGCCGAGGTTGAGCGCGCCAGCGGCGTGGTCCAGATCCGCGCCGAGAAGATCATCACGGAAGCCCCCTACGAGATCGTGCGAAAGATGCGCGCCTCCGTCTGTGTGCTCGGTCCCCTGCTCGGCCGTGAGAAGTCGGCCAAGGTTTCCCTGCCCGGCGGGTGCGTCATCGGGGACCGTCCGATCGACCTTCATCTGAAAGGATTCGAGGCCCTCGGAGCCAAGGTGACCGTCAAGGGCGGTGACATCCTGCTTCATGCAGAAAAACTCAAGGGAGCGCGCATCAACCTGCGCGGCCGTCACGGACCGACCGTTCTGGGAACCGGGAACATCATGATGGCAGCAGTACTGGCCGAGGGAACGACGGTCATCGAGGGCGCTGCCGAGGAACCCGAGGTCGTGGATCTGGCCCGCTTCCTCAGTGCTATGGGAGCTAGGATTTCAGGTGCCGGCTCCCATCACCTCGAGATCGAGGGAGTCACCGAACTCCACGGGGCCAATCACACCGTCATCCCTGATCGTATCGAGGCGGGAACGTTTCTTGTGGCCGGAGCCATCGCAGGGAAGAGAGTTACGATCACACGAACCGAACCGAACCATCTCGGCGCCGTCATTCATGCTCTCAAGGAGGCGGGATTCGAACTGACTCATACAAGCGACACCGTCACCATCTCGCCGAACGGATCGCGCAAGCCGCTCCACCTCGAGACCATCCCCTACCCTGGCTTCCCGACCGACATGCAGGCCCAGTTCTGTGCCATGCTTGCGACCATGAAGGGAACCAGCGTTGTCAGCGAGACCGTCTTTCCTCAGCGCTTCATGCATGTCGCGGAACTCAAGCGCATGGGAGCGGACATCGATCTCGCCGACCACCGCGCCACCATCCACGGAGTCGAGCGCCTCAGCGGAGCCCCTGTCATGGCCAGCGATCTCCGCGCCTCGGCCGCCCTTGTCCTTGCTGCCCTACCAGCGGATGGAGTGACCGAGATCAACCGCGTCTACCACATCGACCGCGGTTATGAGGCTATCGATGAGAAGCTCAATGGGCTCGGTGCTCACATCGAGCGCGTTAAAGCGTAGGCTGGATCCTTTGGGACATCATGGCATTGAGCTGTCGTAGCAGCAGCTCTACTACGAGCAAATACCGGGTCCCGGGAAAAGACGGGAGCCTATGCAAAAGCATAGCCCGAAGGGCACTGCTCGAGGGATCAAGAGGACCAACAACAGCACCGCATTGCATCTCAATCCCAAGCCCCTTCTTCTCAAGAGGTGATCTTTCTGTGTAATATTATATCAAATGCATAAACTCGTTTTAATCCGCCATGGCGAAAGCACTTGGAACCAAGAAAACCGTTTCACAGGTTGGACCGATGTTGATCTGAATGCCAAAGGTCTCGCTGAGGCCAAATCCGCCGGTCAGCTTCTCAAAAAAGAGGGTTACACCTTCGATCGTTCGTTTGTTTCCGTGCTGAAGCGCGCCCTCCGCACCAACTGGATGATCCTGGATGAGCTGGATGAGCTATGGATTCCTGTTCAGCTTTCCTGGCGCTTGAATGAGCGTCATTACGGATCCCTGCAGGGTCTGAACAAGGCTGAAACAGCCGCGAAGTTCGGCGAAGACCAGGTCCATATCTGGCGGCGTAGCTACGATGTGCCACCACCGGCCTTGGAAAAGAACGACGAGCGCTTCCCTGGCCATGACCCCCGCTACGAGGATGTGCCAGAGGCGAATCTCCCCCTTACCGAGTGCCTCAAGGATACGGTGGACCGTGTTCTCCCCTACTGGCACAACGAGATCGCTCCTGCGGTGAAACGCGGCGAGAAAGTCCTGGTGACCGCCCATGGGAACACCCTCCGCGCCCTGGTGAAGTATTTCGATAATCTGAGCGAGGAAGAGGTGCTGGCACTCAACATCCCGACCGGTATTCCGCTTGTCTACGAATTGGACGACAATCTGAAGCCGATCCGCCATTACTATCTCGGCGACCAAGAGGCTATTGCCGCTGCGGCTGCGGCCGTGGCCTCACAAGGGAAAGCCCAGAAGTAACAACTGATGTCTCTCATCACCGGAAGGGGTCATCAGGTCGCTTGGATCGCGGATCTCACGGGAGATTCGCAGGTCTCCATGCTCAAAAATCGCGCCGAAGTCCCTGCCGCAGACACCTGGGATCTGAAACTCATTTTCGCCGATGACACGGCCTGGGAAGCCGAGTTCTCGGATCTCGCCTCACGCTTCGAAGAGATCAATGCCTTCAAGGGAACACTAGCAAAAAGCGCCGCGGTTCTAGCCAAGGCCCTCGAGTTTGAATCCTCCCTGGATCGCTCCAGCGAGCGCCTGAACCAATATGCCGGACTGCGTCTTTCCGAGGACAGTGCGAATGATGATGCCCTGGATCGCGACGGTCGCCTCGCATCGCTCTGCGCCAAGATCAGCGAGAGCAGCTCCTGGATTGCGCCGGAGATCCAAGAGATATCCGACGCGATATTCGAGGAGTTTCTAGCCGATCCGCTGCTTGCCGACTGGCAGATCTCCCTGCAAAACCTACGCCGTCTCAAGCCCCATATCCTGAGCAACAAGGAGGAGCGGCTGATCTCTCTCTCGATGCCGCCCCTCGGAGGTCATCACGAGACATTCTCCCAGCTGACGAATGTTGACATGACCTTCGGCATGGTGCGCGACGACCGGGGACAGGAGATCGAGCTGACCCAGAGCAGCTTCTCCTCCCTGCTCCAACGCCCGGACCGCACGGTCCGTAAGGAGGCCTTCCAGAAATTCTATACGGAGTTCACGGCCCACCGCTACACGCTGGCGAGTTCACTTGCCAGCTCGATCAAGGGTGATGTCTTCCTTGCCAAGGCCCGCCATTATTCGTCTGCGCGCGAGGCCTCACTCTTTGCCGATAATGTCCCGGTCGCCGTCTATGACAGCCTGATCGAGGCTGTCCGCTCACGACTTCCCGTCCTTCACAAGTACTACGGCCTGCGTCAGCAGCTTTTCAATCTCCCTGATCTGCATGTCTACGACACCTATGCCCCGCTAGTCTCGGCGGTTCAGAGCGATGTTACGTTCGACCAAGCGATCGACATGGTGGTGAAATCGCTTCACCCGCTTGGCTCGGAATATAAGGAGACGCTTGCGCGCGGTCTGCGCGAAGAACGCTGGTGCGACCGCTACGAGAACAAGGGCAAGCGCAGCGGCGCCTTCTCCTACGGGACCTATCAAGGACCTCCCTACATCCTGATGAACTACAAGCAGGATGTCTTCTCCGACATCTACACGCTGGCCCATGAGGCAGGTCACTCAATGCACACTTGGTACTCCCGGAGAAACCAGAGTTTCCAGAATTACCACTATCCAATCTTCCTGGCCGAAGTGGCCTCGACCTTCAACGAGATCCTACTTACCGAGCACCTGCTCTCCGAGACCAAGGATCGCTCCATGAGGGCTTACCTGATCAACCGTCAGATCGATGACCTACGCGGGACGCTTTTCCGACAGACGATGTTCGCGGAATTTGAAAAAATAGCCCATGCCGCCGAAGAATCGGGAGCCGCCCTGACACTCGAGACCTTCCGCAGGATGTACCGCTCTCTTCTGGACACCTATTTCGGTACCGGGGTTGTGATCGACGAGGAACTGGAGTTGGAGTGCCTGCGCATCCCGCATTTCTACAGTGCGTTCTATGTCTACAAGTACGCCACCGGCATCTCTGCCGCAATCACTCTGGCCAATCAGGTTCTGAAGACAGGGAATACAGAGCGCTACTTCGGATTCCTGAAGAGTGGCGGCAGCAAGTTCCCGATCGAAACCCTGGAAGAGGCGGGCGTGGACATGCGCTCACCTGAACCGGTTAACGCGGCGCTGGCCCTCTTCGAACGCAGGGTTGCGGAACTCGAGGAACTTCTCGTAGTTCCCAACAAAACCAACTGATGAACGCCGGATTCATCGACAGGCTTGTCGAGCGGATCCGTTTCGTGGAACCGGCCGACATCGGCCACTACCTCCAGATTCTCTCCAAGGAGAAGGGATTCCTGGAGACCATCTTCAACGCCATTCTGGAGGGGGTCATCGTCACCGATCCGCAGGATCACATCATCTACATGAACAAGGCCGCCTGTTCCTTCTTCGGAATGAACGGCGCCGAACATATCGGCAGGAGCTTGGTGGATGCCATTCCTGGACTGGAGCTCAAGTCGGTGGCGCGTCCCGGAGATGTCATGAACCGTGATCTGGAAGTCTTCTATCCGGAACACCGTTTTCTGAACTTCTATGTAAGTCCGTTGATGAGTGACGAGAAAGAGATAGCTGAGCGGGAGTTGGTGGGTCGCGCCATCATTCTCCGCGACATCACCGAAGAACGCCTAGAGACCCAGGAGACAATCGAAAGCGAGCGTCTCTCGGCCGTGACTCTTCTTGCAGCGGGTGTGGCTCACGAGATCGGAAATCCCCTCAACTCACTCGACATTCAACTCCAACTTCTGGAGCGTCGCCTGAACAAACCCTCACTTTCCGAGAATGATCAGAAGGAGCTAGCTGACTCAGTCACCATAGCGCGAAGGGAAGTGAAGCGTCTGGACCAGATCATCACCCAATTCCTCAAAGCAGTCCGGCCGGCTCCCCTAGAATGCAAACCAACGAATTTCAATGATCTGATCATGGAAGCCGTCGAATTCCTCCACAACGAGGTGGAGGATCGGGGCATCACGGTGGATCTCTTTCCCAGTAAACATCTCCCCCAGGTCTCGCTCGACCCGGATCAATTCCGACAGGCCCTCTACAACGTGATCCGAAACAGCTTCCAGGCGATGGGAAACAAGGGACATCTTCGCATTGGCACCGCCTGCGATGACTCCCATGTCTGGGTCAGTATCGGTGACACAGGAGGGGGGATCGATCCCGCCAGAGTCGGCGCCATCTTCCAACCCTACTACACCACTAAGGAAAACGGCTCGGGCCTAGGACTCCATATCGTTCAGCGCATCGTCAGGTCTCATGGCGGGGAAATCATGATCCAGAGCGCGATGGGTCAGGGGATGCTCTTCACAATACGCCTTCCCAGAGACGACCGCCGCGTCCGGTTCCTTCCCCCAATCACCCCTGACACAAATGATGCGAAAACTGGCGAAAAGACAAATATAGAACTCAGAAAATCAGAAAGAAATACTGCGCAAGGAAGTGAATGAGTTTTTAGATCGGTATTCTGTAAAGCTTCCTGCCCTTTTTATTTTCTTCTATTTTTCTCTCTGAGGATTTTCCTCAGTTTCTAAGTTCCATATTAAAAAATACCATCCAATCCATGAGCACACTCCAAGTCGGCGACAAAGCACCCGCATTCTCTACCACCGCTGTTGGCGGAGAATACGGGATTGGGATTCCGCTAAAACTCTCGGATCTGACAGGGCACTCCGTGGTTCTTTACTTCTACCCGAAGGATGACACGCCTGGCTGCACCACGCAGGCCTGCGGGATCCGGGACGAATGGAAAGAGATCCAGTCGACAGGAGCTGCCCTATTAGGTGTCAGCATCGATGCGGTGAAGTCCCATGAGAAATTCATCACCAAGTTCGACCTTCCCTTCACTCTGTTGAGCGACACCGACAAGTCGATCGTCGAGGCCTACGGAGTCTGGGTGGAGAAGTCGATGTACGGAAAGAAGTACATGGGCACGGAGCGCACCACCTTCATCATCGATTCCAAGGGTAAGATCGCCGCCATCTTCCCCAAGGTGAAACCGGCGGAGCACGCCGAGCTTGTGATCAAGGCTCTCAAAGAACTGCGGGATTAATAAGGAACTCAGGAATGGAGAAAGTAAGAAATAGATTTCCATCAGCTACCATCATAAGTCCGCTTTTTCTCCTTAATGAACTTCATGGTTAAAATCCATTGTATTCATTTTCCTGAGTTTCTGAGTTCCAAATTAATCTTCCGTTTCAATTAATAATCTCCGTTTCGGAGTGAGGAGCAAGCCGCGCCGAGGTGAGCGATCACCGAAGTGGCGGAGAGTGATTCTTGGGAATCCGTGCCGTTGAAGATCGCAATCTCGGCAGCACGTCCGCAGAGCCAAGCTCCAAGCATGGCAGCCTCACGGCAGGAATGCCCCGAACCGATCAAGGCCGCGCAGACACCCGTCAGGACATCTCCCAACCCTCCGCTACCCATGCCCGGGTTGCCGGTGCTGTTAAAAACGGGAGGGCTTCCCTTCTCCGCGATAATCGTCCTGGCTCCTTTGAGTAGCAGAGTCACGGGGTGACCTTCGATAAAGTCAGTTGCCCAGGCACGCCGTGTCCTTCCACCACGGGGAGAGAGACGCTCCATCTCACCCGGATGAGGCGTAAGAAGACGGGCAGCGGCGCAATGGGAGATCAGTAAAGGATCGGCAGCGAGTGCATTGAGTGCATCGGCATCGACCACGCAAGGGATCTGGCTCTCGCGGACAAGCCCTCGCAGTTCCTCGTGATGCTCCGAACCGAGACCTGGCCCCAGAGCAAGCACGTCCAGTTTCTCAGTTGGAATGTCGCCATACGAGGCTATCCGCTGAACCATCACTTCCGGAATGCAGGTGGAAGCCAGGAGGTCATGACACTCCGGCAGGGCATAAAGAGTCACTAGCCCTCCACCGGAATGGACCGCCGCCGCGGAGCAAAGCCGTGCCGCCCCCGGGAAACCACTCGATCCGGCAAGGATCCCAATATGCCCGTAGGTTCCCTTGTAAGAGTCGTAATCCCGGATTGGGAGAAGTGGCCTAAGAGCTAATGCGGTAGAAATACTGGCAGGATCACCGCCCGCTGTAAGAACACCGGCCAACTCAACCAAGGCGAGACGACCCACAACAGCCGTGGCAGCATCAGTAACAAGTCCTGCTTTCACCGCGCCGAGTGTGATTGTCAGATCGGCCTGCACGCACTCTCCGGGCATCTCTCCGGTCGTGGCATCAAGACCGGAGGGCAGATCCACAGCTACGGTATAACCTACCGATTTTCTGCGCAGAGCGTTCATCTCATGGATCAGCTCCTGGATAACGCCACGAGGAGAACCGGAAGCACCGATGCCCAGCAATCCGTCCAGCAGAAGTAACGGTCCCCTTATCTGCGGGATGGAATCGATGAGTTCAGCCCCATAAAGCGACAGGAGATGGAGCCTCGAGAGTTCAGCCATTTCAGACTCGGAAGCGGCAAGACGGATCAGTATCTTCCACCCCTGATTGAGCAGATGCCTCGCGCAGACCAGACCATCGCCGCCATTATGCCCCTTCCCGCAATAAAGCACGGCGGTACCAGGATCGGGAAAGAACTGCCCAATACATCGTGCAATCCCCTCACCCGCAATCTCCATGAGCACGGCGGGAGTCGCCCCGTTCCGAAAAGCCAGTTCCTCCGCTGCTTTCATCTGTTGGGCTGTGAGGATCATGGGAACGGAAAAGATTACTCGAGCAGAGGCGCAGAGTTCGCAGAGAGGAATGGAGCTAAATCTTTCATGTCGACCATCTCACCAACTTTTTTCAGTCTCTGCGCCTCTGCGCCTCCGCGCGAGACTTTCTTAAATTCAGGCGCTAGGAAGAGTTTCGCCGCGAAGGCTTAGCACCCGTAGCATCACCTCCTCGATAAGATTATTCGGACAGGAGGCGCCAGCCGTAATTCCGATCCGAGCATTACTTTCTACCAGAGGAAGCCAAGTGACTTCTGAACAAATCTCTTTCTTCTGATGCAAATCGAAGTGACGGATCAGGTCGGCATTCTCCAGGCACTCCTGGTTTCGGATAAAATAGGTCGGCACGCTCTGCTCACCCATCTCGGCTAGGTGGGTTGTGTTGGAGCTGTTATATCCGCCGACCACAAGCAGCAGGTCCAGGGGTTGGAGTAGCAGTTCCTTGAGGGCATCCTGTCTCTCCTGGGTGGCCCCGCAGATCGTGTCGAAGAGTCGGAAGTTTCCATCGTTTCCATCTCGCAGAGTTATGGCCTTCTTGAGCTTTCTCTGCACCGCTTCGGTCTCCTCTCGAAGCATCGTTGTCTGGTTTGCCACGCCGATACGTTGGAGATGAAGATCGGGGTCGAATCCCTCGGAGAATCTTCCCTCGAATTCACGCAGGAACTCCTCACGACTGACCCTGCCCAAGATGTAGTCGCAGACTCGGTCGGTCTCTTCAAGATTCAGGACGATCAGGTAACGCCCGTTGCCATTACCCAGAGCGCGCGAGGCCGTGGCGCGGGTCTCCTCGTGCGAGGCCTTGCCATGGATGATGGAAGTGACCTCCTCAGTGGCATTCTGCCTGACCCTCTTCCAGACACTCATGACATCGCCACAGGTTGTATCGACGATCCGGCAGCCGTGACTCTTGATTTCCTCAACAAGAGAAACTGTCGTCCCGAATGCAGGTACAATCACGACATCCTCCGGTCCCAGGTCCTCCACATGGGGGCGTCCCGACTCATCGAGAAGATTCCGAATCCCAAGGGCGGCGATCTGGGCATTCACCTCAGGATTGTGAATGATCTCGCCGATCAGGAAGAGACGGGCATCTGGAAAGACCTTCCGGGCAGCGTAGGCCAGATCTATGGCCCTCTCAACGCCGTAGCAGAATCCGAACTGCTTGGCCAAGCGAAGGGTCGTCTTCCCTGCGATCAGGATGGATCCATCTGTACGCACTCTCTCGACAAGACTGCTATAGTAATGGTGCTCCACCTGCTCCTGCACCCGCTCCATCACCTCCGGGGTCCGGAGGTTCACTTTTGCAGAGGCTGCAGGAGGAATGCTCAAACGTTATTCCTACTGCAAGACCGCAGCCTTGATCTTTTGGAAATAACTGGGTGAAGTCATTTCCTCGTTAGGGAGGTCTGGGTCATTATAATCCTGCGGGCGGGGAGTCTTGGCACCCAAAGTCGCATCCTCAGGCTGGGAGTTAGCAATCTTCACTGGTGTACCAACACGGGTCAGCTCCCAGAAATCTCCAGCATCATTGGCATGGAGGCGGATGCAACCGTGCGTCTTGGGCGTCGGCCAGACCCATCCCTGATGGAAACCATAGCCGGGAGCGAATTCAACCCAATAAGGCATCGGATAACCGACATACCGGCCCTTGGCGCTGCCTGCCTCACAAGGAACAATGGCATCCCTCATCACGGCAAATCCATAGCTGCCTGACCGCTTATTCCGCTCCTTGCGGGTGACGCAGAGGCTTCCTTTGGGGGTGGGCTTGGATGGCATGCCAACGCAGCAGGCCGTCACAAGCAGGGGCCTGTTCCCCTCCATGACATAGACCATTTGCTTGGAGAGGGAGACCTTAACCACGACCTTGGAGGAGTCCTTGGGCTTGTAGGCGGGTTGATCATAATTGGATCGTTGAGTCAGTTGGGCGCAGCCTCCGAGGAAAAGGAACGGGAGTAGTAGGATAGGAAGAAAATGCTTCATCCCCTTATGGAAACCCGAAAAGGGAAATGTGTCAAATCGAGGACTGCTTGGAATGCGATGTTTGCACCCTCCCTTAAGGAATCGCAGGGGCATCGTTCTTTTGACGTTTTCCCAAGGAAGGCCTAGGATGTAGGGATAGATTGATGATCAAGGCAGATGATTTTAATTACGCGATGGAGAACACCCGCGTGGTGGTGGCTCCCAGCACGGCGATCGAGACCTATGGAAAGACCAGTTTTCGATTCCGTCTCGTCACCGAACCGATGGACGAAGTCGGATCGGTTCGTCTCCGTCAGGGGATGATCCACGCGGAGCGACCCCGAATTCTCGCACCCCACTATGTCAGCAAGCTGATCCTGGAGGGATTCGGAGACAAGGCGCGCGACTTCGCCGAATGGATGGAGGAACAGAAGGATCTCCATTTTCTCCGCTACGGGTTTTCTCTCCGCAAGACGGACTACTCGGAAAGTATCCTCCGGGAATCCAAGGACGACCTGATTGACAGACTGACGCAGCAACTCCGGAGCGATGACGATCCCATGGATACCCTCATTGAGGGGGTCGACGAGGGATGGGAAGTCTGCCTGATGAAATTCACCATGGACCTCATCCAACGTTCCGCTGCCAGCAACCTTGCGGAATGGAAGCGTCGCGGCCTGCTCTGACACCACCACTAATTTCATGCGAACCTTCAAAACACTAACTCTTCTTCTTCTCGGCTTACTGATTTTCGGCTCAGCCGGTTATTTTGGCTACCAACTCTTTATCAAGCCGGGGCGCTTGGAGAAGAAAGAGAAGGCCGCAGCAAACGCAGTCACGCCGACGCCCACTCCAGATCCCGGAACCCATGAACTTGAGCGTCTGAAATCACTCCGGACAAGCGGTGATAGCATTGGCGCCCGTGACGGGTTGAGGGCTTGGATCGACTCCCATCCCCAGTCCCCACTTCTGAAGGAAGCACGTCAGGAGCTAGGCTCTGCAAACTTGTGCCTGCTGTTCCAATCATCCGGGAATCCCGAGGTCATCACCTACACAGTTATCAAAGGAGATTCTCTCGCCAAGATCGCCTCAAAGCAAAAGTCGAATGCCGAATTAATCCAGAAGGCTAACAGCCTGTCCGGTATCGGCCTCCAGATCGGCCAGCAACTCGTCATCTCCTCCCTGAAGACATCCTTGGAACTGGACCGCAAGGCCAAGAACCTGACTCTTCTCGATAATGGAATCTTCGTGAAGGAATACCCTTTGCTCTCTTCCCCTACAGCGCCCGCGAAAGCCCTCCCTGCCGTGAACACCAAGATCCTCGACAAGATTGCCAACGCTGGAAACAAAAGAGTCGCTTTCGGAGACAAGGCCTACGCCCAAAGCGAGCGGATCATTCTTCTGGCGGGGAATTCCTCCATCGTCGGTTTTGAGATCCCTGTGCCGGCGCCTGTAACGCCATCGACCACTCAGACATCTCAGAGTACTAATATCTCTCCCTCTCCGACACCATCTCCACTGCCTATGCCTGGGGGCTATGTACTCTCTAAGGAGGATCTTCTTGAGATTTTTCCGCTCGTCTCACGGAACACTCCGGTCATCATCCACTGAACCTTTTTCACAGACGCCAACTCTTTTCTTTCTATGAATGTCCAACCCCTCGACTTTGAACTCCCCATTGCCGATCTCGAGCGCCGTGTGGCCGATCTCGCTGAGAAGCGCAGCTCCGAGGATCCACTGCTGGTCGCCGCCCGCGAGGATCTCGACCAGGAGCGCAAGGCGCTCTACGGCAACCTCACCCCCTGGCAACGCGTCCAGATAGCCCGCCACGCCACGCGCCCTTATTTCTTGGATTATGTCGCTGCCTGCGTGACCGATTTCGTGGAACTCCACGGCGACCGCTTTTTCGGTGACGACAAGGCAATGCCCGCAGGCATCGGCCGTATCGGAGGCCACCGCTGCGTGGTCATCGGCCAGCAGAAGGGTCGTGATGTGAAGGAGAATGTTCTTCGCAATTTCGGCAGCCCCCATCCTGAGGGCTATCGTAAAGCCCTTCGCCTCATGAGGATGGCAGAGAAGTTCTCACTGCCCGTCGTCTGTTTCATCGACACGCCGGGTGCCTACCCGGGAGTCGGTGCTGAGGAGAGGCATATCGCGGAGGCTATCGCCGTCAACCTAAGGGAGATGATGTCTCTCAAGACACAGATCATCTCTCTCGTGATCGGCGAGGGCGGCAGCGGCGGTGCCCTCGGTATCGGTGTGGCGGATCGGGTCCTCATGCTGGAGAACTCCTATTACTCTGTCATCTCCCCGGAAGGATGCGCTGCCATCCTCTGGAAGCATCGCAAGCATGCTCCGGAGGCAGCAGCGGCTCTGAAACTCACTGCCGATGATCTTCAGGAGTTCGGCTTGGTCGATGGAGTTCTCCCGGAACCTTTGGGCGGAGCACATCGCGATCCTTCGCTCATCTACGCGACAGTCACCGAAACGATTTCGGCCGCTATCACGGCCCTGAAGGAGATTCCGATGAAAAAACTGCTGGAACAACGCTATGAAAAGTTCCGTGGCATGGGCGTCTTTTCGGAATAGCTCTTTTTACGGCTCTTTTCAGTAACCTCTTCAGCGTTTCCATCGGAAGGATGGATCACCAGCGTGATCTCCCCCCGCGGCGGGTTATCAGTATAGTGGACGGCGAGTTCCGCTGGAGTACCATGACGATATTCCTCATGGATCTTGGTGAGCTCCCTGGCGACACAGAGACGACTTTTCGGAGATAGGAGAACAAGATCCGCTAGGCAGGCACCAAGACGATGCGGTGATTCGAAATAGATTCCCGTCATTCCGAGGCCGACAGCCCTGCGGAGTTCCGCACGCCTTCCCGAACCCGACGAGGGGAGAAAGCCGCCGAAATGAAAGGGGACAGGAGGGAGACCGCTTCCGACAAGCGCCGTCGTGACGGCACTGGGGCCGGGAAGAACGGTGTATTCGACGCATTCCTTAATGCATTCCCTGACAAGACGAAATCCCGGATCACTCACCGAAGGGGTCCCCGCATCGGTCACCAGGCACAGTTTCTCACCTCTCCTCAGGCGGGCCATCAATTCAGGAAGACGTCTTTCCTCATTATGCTCGTGGAAACTCATGAGAGGCTTGCGGATCTCCAGATGAGCCAGCATTTGGGCCGTCCGGCGCGTATCCTCGGCGATGACCGCATCACTGCAACGCAATGCATCAATCGCCCTCAACGTGAGGTCTCCGAGATTGCCGATCGGCGTGGCGACTAGCGTTAGGGGAGGCAACCCCGATACTTTCCCCGACTCTGAGTTTTCAGGTTTCAAGTTTCAGCTTTTCAGCTTTTTCCCGTTACCATCCCTCGGAAACCTTGCTCACAAGACCCTCGGCCATGCGCTGGGCAGCAATCGGATAATTCATGTTCTGTGTGGTCACCAGGTCCGAGTTCACAAGATCGGATTCGGTGAAGAAGGGAGTGACTCCTGTGGCGGTGCCCTTCATGAGTTCGGCACCAGAAACACGGTCGATCACCAAATAGGAGACCTTCAGCGTCAATTCAAACTCTGAGGTCTGAAGCACGTTGCTTGAGAAGACGCGCATAGGTCGTTTATCCACACTCACAATCGTACCCTCAACGATAGCATCCGCTCTTTCCGCAGACTCGATCTGGTAGGTTCCATCCTTCTGGAACTGCTTCACGACGGCATCAGCCGTCTGCGCTTCGAGTCTTGGAATGAGCGTCGAGTTCTTAAAGGTGTTAACCGCAAGTGTCGAGACGCGGCGCATCGGCGTCGGCTTGATCTCCCCCAGATGATAACCGCAACCGCAAAGAGCCAGAAAAAGCGGAAAAAGAAGTAGGATTTTGATCTTCGTCATCATGGCGCGAGAGAGGTTTTCTGAGAGGGTGTCTGAACCGGAGGTTCCTGCAGGGGAATGGGCTGTGTATCGCGTAAATCCCCCTTCATCTTTGGTTGAGGCAGAGGCGACTCCTCAGGAACGAAGTCCTTTTTGGGCGGCCCGTCATAATTCGCAAGGGCCGTGGACTCGACCTGTGCCTGAAGGCGACGGCGCTCGGCAAGACGCTCCCCGTTCTCCGGACGCTCCTGTCCCACGCGCAGGGTATCCTCACCATAAAGGGCCTTCAGTTCATCCAGACGGGTCTTTGCCGCAGTCGCTTCCTCGCTCTGAGGGAAGCGACGGATGACATCGTTGTAATAGATCGAGGAGGCCTTGAAATCCTTGTTGAAGTCATAGAACCGCGCGACTCGCAACGTATCGGCCGACTCCTTGGAGAACATCGTCTTCATATTCTGGCCAGCCTGCTGGACCTTCTCACTATTGGGATACTGCAGCAGGAAATCTTGATAATTGTTCTGAGCCTGCTTGAGAGCGGAAAGATCCTGTGACCTTCCCGTCATTCCGAGTTGCTGGTAGACGTAGCCGACCTGGTAGGCCGCGGAATCACAGGCAGCAGAATTAGGGTACTTATCGAGAACCTTCTGGTAGGCGGCAATCGCCTCCTGAGCCTTGCCCTGCTTTTGAAGAGCGAGGCCGAGATTGAACTGAGTGATGGCGGCATGCTTGCTATAGGGCGAGACCTTGAGGATCGCCGTGTACATCTCTTCGGCTTTCTCCATGGAGGGAACCATTGGGATCCCTAGGAACTTCACTTTCATCCCCTTCAGGAAGGCATTAGCAATATCGATCTGATCGGCGACCGACTCCTCGAAGTTCGGTGTCTGGGGGTATTTCTTGAGCAGTGTCTGGTACTCGTTGAAGGCGGATTCGAAATTTCCCTTCTTGTTGAGCTGTTTGGCCATCTTGAACTGGGCCTCGGGAGCCTCCTTGCTCTTCGGATAGGTCTTGGCAATGAACCTGTAGGTGGTGATCGCTTTCTCCGTGTCATTGGAGGAAACCAGTACATCGGCGGCAGCAAGGTGATCGGCGGCCGTTCCGAAGGAAATCAGCGTGTTGGTGATGGCGTCAGCCTTCACAAGCCCCTCGGACTCGGCATGGAGAGTCGAGGCAAACAGTGCAAGCATCAATGCCGACAACCCCTTGAAAAGTATCCCGAAGCAAGCAAAAATAGTTCCGTTTTTTCTCATCCCAAAGGTGAACGCTAGAGAAGGATACCCTCAAGCGTCAAGAAAGCCTACCACAAGACAGCGAGGGAGGCAGGAATCGCCTCGTCGAAAATATCCCGAGACGGGTCTACCCCAGGGAACCTTCTTAAATTCTTTTTCGAACCTCTTGGCGACAAGACATCCCCAGCCTCATTTCGTCCCTGGGAAGACTATTGGCTCGGGAAGCGTTTCCGGAATGCTTTCCGTCGGCCTCCAAGAAGGCACTCTCTCCTTTGGATAGTCAGAAGGAGGAGTCTGGCGGGTAATAGCCGATTTGTCGTATTTAGGGATTGGTAATCCCTTCATGAGAGCAAAGACCGGATAACGATAGAGGGGACCGTCCTGGGGGTAGAGTTCTTCCAAATAGCGTTTTGGATAGGGTTTTTCAGGATATCTCTCCTCGATCATCACGCAGGCGCAGAACGATGAATCGTCTGCCTCCATGAGGACTTCCATAGGGTATCTTCTTCCAGCTTCGACACGGAACCATTTTCCAGCGCTATACCCTTTGGTTGACCACTTCTTAGCGCTGGGAAGATCGGTGTTCTTAAACTGGAAATTCTTCATATTCAAGAGTGGATTACCTGAAGTTCCATAGACATTCTCGTCATTGAATCGGATGAGATCCATACGACCATAGGTCTCGACTCGGAAGCGGAACTCGCCATCCTTCGGGCCCTTGACGAACCCCTTGTAGTGAACCAAGAAGTGACCCGGCTTGATCTCTTTCTGCACTCCGAACGCCCTGAGGGCCTCCGCCGTGGAAGTAACGGGGATGAGGAACTGGAAGGCGGTCATCGGATCCTTCGACTGGTAGTATCGCTTCAGGACCGATTCATCCCAATTTTTCGACAATAACTCGTTCAAGACGGCGGCATGGGCTAAAGTGCTTTGGTTGAGCAGATATTCCCTTCTTCCAAGTTTACTTTGGTTCGCCCATATCGCCCAATATTCATCCCCTTTTTTCCAACGGTCAGTAATCTTATCCAGAAGATGAGGATCCTTGAGGGTACCATCGTTCTTGATGTCGGTTGGCTTGCCGTCGGCGGTCTGCTTGAGGTCATAGATGTGTCCCACTAACCCCTCTTGGGTCGTCACCCCTTTGAAGCCGAAGGCTGTAAGTCCAGCCAGCGGCATGGAGGCCATGCCAGCCGCACCTCCTGCGGCACCACTGCCTAGTCCGGCTGATCCAAGTCCGCTCATAACCGAGGCCATGACATCGGGCCCCGTCGCGTTCATCTCCATAGCAGGCAGGGCTATCGAGGCGTTAACTGCCGTGGAGGTAATCCGCTTGGAGATCGCAGGGGCGGCGGCCGCCTTCTTCGATGGCTTGACCTTGTGCTCGACCATGCCGGCGGGGCTCGGTGGTGGGGCCGTGAACTTCATTTTATCCTTACGGCTCTGGACCACCTGCACTACGAGAAGGGTTGCGCCGCCGAGCAGGATCACATGGGCCAGAATACTGATTATTAGGAAGCTGCCGCTCCAAGCCATCCAGCGCTGCCAGAGGTTCTTCTTGATCGGGTGTGGCTCCGCCGGTGCGGTGTGCACCGCATGATCGGAATGGGGGGGCTCGGGCTCTTGTTCCTCAGTCATGGAATCACTCATCTTCGACATTGAAAGTCACGTTGCTGATCTTGGCTGAAGCCAGCGCGTTAAGCACATCGATCGTCCGGCTGTATTTGGCATGGGCATCGCTGACGATCGTGATGATCGCCGGCTGATGCGCGTTATCGGCGTTTTCCTTTAGTCGCATCAGTGTGGCGCGAAGTTGCGGAAGGTCGGCACTCTGTGCGGAGTCGAAGGGCTCGTCGTTTAGCGAAACTTCCCCCTCATCTGAAATGGAGATGATGGTCTCGTCGTTAAACTCGGTAGCCGAGGAGGTCTCTGCGGATCCGGGAAGCTTGGTGGAGAGTTCATTCTCCACCTTGACCGCTCCGGCCATGACCATGAAGAAGAGCATGATCACGAAGACAACGTCGACCATCGGGGCGATTTGGAAGCCCATCGTTCCGTCATCTTCGTTGACAAATGATTTCATACAGAAGTGCTCAGTCGTGGTTCACTGCGGAGAAGGAGATATCCGAGATGCCCGCTTCGGCAGCGGCGTTCATCGCTTGGGAGACAAAGAGCGCCGGCACTTCACGGTCGCCGCGGATCACGATACGGAATTCGGGATTCTGGCCCGACTTAGAGGCTGCGACCTTCTCACCATAGGCCTTCGCCGCCTTGAATGGCTCCACCAGATCCGCCCCCTTGGTGTAGAGACGGTCTTGGAAATTAAAAACACTCCGATTCGCTTCCGGGTCCCAGCGGACATTGACGATAGCCTCCGACCGTGAATCATCTTTTTTGGCTGCCTCGACTGCGATCGGTAGCTTGATCGACTTGTCGATATTCAGGACCTGAGCAGAAGTGATCACCATGAAAAAGATCAGGATGACCAACAGAACATCCACCATCGGGGCGATCTGAAAATCAGGTTCGCCCTTCTCTAGTCCGCCTCCTCCTCCTGCCATGATTGGTTATCTGTTGGGGGTGATCCGAGCGGTGAATTAAGCCCCTTCGTTTGCTTGAAGCCCTTCGCCGATAACTTCTTCCTCAGTAGCGGCAACCAACCAATGGGGGGTGCTGGCATAGATCTCCTCTCCGCTAATGTGCACTCCCTCGAGGGCCTCGTAGGGCATTTTGCGGAAGAGTACGTTGATGATGTCCTGAATGTGATGCATGGCTGAGGTCGAGCGACTGCGGAGGAAATAGAACATGCCGAAGGCAGGGATAGCGATCACTAGGCCGCTTGCCGTGGCGACTAGCACCTCGCCGATGGCGCCTGAGAGACTGGCGGGATCGCCGATTCCAGAACTCCCCAGCGTGCTGAACGCCTTGATCATGCCGGTGACCGTACCGAGCAGACCGATCATGGGAGTGACGACGCCGATGACCGAAAGATAGTTGATCTGAGTTCCCATCGACGCGCTCTCCTTGTGCATCTCAGAGATCATCCCCTCCTCGACCATGGTCTTGCCATCACCTAGAAGGGAGATTCCGACGCGGAGGACATTGGTAAGCGGAGATTTGTTGTCACGGCAGAAGGTGTAGGCGCCGACGTAGTCTCCCTGCTTGAAGAGGCGTTTGACCTCCGCCTCGTAGGCCGGAGGAGAGCTTTTCTTGATCGAGGTGTTACGCACTCCGTCGGTGGAAAGATAGACAGTCATAATCGACATGATGGCGATGGGAAACATCACCCATCCTCCTTCCACGATTGTCTCTAGTAACGTCTTGGAGTGTGCGGCCTTGACATCTTTCTTGGCAGGTTCCTCAGCGGAGGCAATGGCTGTGCCTAGACAGAGGAATGCAGTGAGAAGCAGCAGGAGGTGGGGATGGCGTTTGTTCATGGGTTAGGATACTGGATGGTGTTAAGTTATGAGCGGTGGAGTTGAAATCAAGGCTGCGCAATAGAATCTGCCTTCTTTTTTGCGGCAGGGGCCTGGGGGGAATCTGGCCATTCCTTCACGATGTCGCCCAAGCTTTGCGCGGCACGCTTCTCGTCCTTTAGCCCGATATAGGCCTCGGAGGCTCCCGCGAGGGCCGGCGGCTGCAGCATTGCCACCGAGGGATAGAAGACCTTGATAGTGAGAAAAGCGCGGAGAGCGTCGGGATACTCCTTTTTCTGAAGGAGTGCTTTACCGAGGACAAGTTGGGCGAGAGCAGAGCTCTGATCGCCTCCGAGTCTCGGCAGTGATTTGGCACCCACAAGAACTGCCGAAAGATCCGAGGAAGCGAGTGGGGAGAAAAGCGTCCCGGCGCGGGAGAGCGATTCTGCGGCGGAGTTATGGACGGCCCCGATCTGGCGTGCCAATTCGGAACACTCGACATCATTACCGGAAGACGCCAATGCCAGAAGACGAAGCCGCGCCATCTCCGGCCACCACGATCCGGGCACATCCTTGTAACCAGACTGCTGGGAGACATAGTCTCCGGTCAGGCTTAGAACCTCGGTGGCATTCCCCTTGGCGGAGGCCAAGAGCGCTTTCACAAGCTCGGGTGGCTCGGCAAAGCTCACCTTCGCGATCCGCGCAAGAGGCAATCCCATTTCGACGGAGCCGGTACTGCCCTCCATGGTCACCTTGATCATGAGTAATTCCCCAGAACGCCTGATGGTCGAGTTAGTGTAGATCTGTCCGTCCGTGGTGATGATGTCCTCGGCATGCAGGTTCACCCCCAAGCAGAGCGCCAGAAGTGTAAGTACAATTCTAAGGAATCGGAGGCTCATGGTTTGGCGGTGGCGGTGGGCGAAGCGGTGGCGTTAGCCGTTGGGGCAAGAGGCATAGACCCGCCGGCAACCGATGCGGCCAGGGCAGGTGCTGGCGGGAGCGATTCGAGCTTTTTACGTGCTTCCTCAGCAAGAGGGTTGGCAGCCAGACGTGGCTTGGAGAGCAGATCCCTGAGGTCCTTGGCTGCATCTTCGGGCTTTCCAAGTTTCACAAAGGCATCGGCAGCCTTCAGATAAGCTGGAATCACGACATTGGGGTAGCGCTGGTAGGCAACGAAGACACGCTGATAGTATTGGGTGGCGGCGGCAGTGTCGCCTCGTTTTTCCTCCAATTCGCCAAGTGACATCAGCGCCTTAGCGGTGATCTCACCGCGCCAGTCTTTCGTGGACGCGACCTGCTCGAAAATTTTCTTAGCCTCGTCGAGTTTGCCTTGGACAAGCAGGGCATTTCCTTTTCCGTAGGTGACTTGAGCAAGCGTGGCATCGGCGAAGGCCTTATTGACCGCATCATCGAACCACCTGATGGCATCATCCGGTTTATTCCGCGCAAGCGCCACCTGTCCCATCCCGCAATAGGCATACTCTAGCAAATCACTCTTGGGAAAAGACTCCATCAACTCCTTGAAGAAGGCCTCGGCCTTATCAGCATCGCCCCGGTCTAGGGCGATCTGGCCACATTCGGCGAGGAGCATGGCACTAAGCTGGTCGGCGGGGAAATCCTTGTAAATCGAGGCCATCAGCTCCTTCTGCCTGTCCTGCCTCTTGGTGAAAACCGCAAGCTGGGCGAGGGCGTAGCGCAAGCGGGCCTTTGCAAGCGGTGAGTTTCCCGCGTTCGACTCGCTCAGGTACTTGGCAAAGTCTGCATCGGCATCATAGGGAGGCAGAGGTGTCGGTGAAGGCCGCGGTGTAGGCGAAGCTTGAGCATCTGCCGGTGCACTAGATGTGGCAACCTCCTTAGAAGCTGTATTCTGACTGGCGATCAGCGAGGGGCGGGGTCTTTTGGCGCAGGTCTGGGCAAGCTGGGTCAGGAGTTGTTCCACAGCATCCTGCCGGCGATCGTTGATATTCTTAAGGATATTATCAGCTAGGTATTTCTTCGCTTCTTCCGGTTTCCCCTGCTTGATCTTGGCCTTGGAGACCCAGTAGACAGCGGAAACGACCGCGGGATGTTTCGGATGGCGTTCGATGAAGCGGTTGAACATTTCAGCAATATCATCCCAACTGTTCAGCTTCTGGTACTGGGTATTGGCCTGGAAGAGTGAGTATTTGAGGAGCTCGTCGCTGTCGCTAAAGTTCAAGGAGTCCCGGTAAGCCGCCGCGGCCTCGGCCGGCATTTCCTTCGCGGTATAGGCATCTCCCTTGAGCGAGAGAACTTCGGCCTGCATCACCTCCCCCTCATGTTGGTGCATCCACTCACCGCAAAGTCGGATTACGTCGTCGTATTTGTTCGCAGCCTGGTAGCAAAGGGCGATGCGGTAGCCTGCATCACCGGCAAACATCCCCTTGGGAAATTTCTTTATGTAGTCCTGAAATCCCTGCAGAGCTTTGGCGTAGTCCCCCAACTGGAAGGAACAGAGAGGGATACGATAGGCGCTCTCCTCAGCGAATTTCCCGGTGGGATACTTGGACAAATATTTTTGGTAATTCTCAATCGCATCCTTGTATTTGGAGGGTTGAGGGTGCTGGGAATCGCTCGCCTGGGCGAATTGCGAATTGGCCAAGAGGAACTGGATGTCTGCGGCCAAAGCCGAGGAATCACCCTTAGCCATCAGGGTTCCGAAAACCGTCTCTGCTTTTGGGTAATCCCCGGACTCCAGAGCCACGGCCCCCTTGAGATAACCCGCCTGGGAGGCGTACTTGCCGGCAGGATACTCCGCAAGGTATCGATCCAGAGTGGGAACTCCGTCAACGACCCTTCCCAGGGAGCAATAGGCAGCCGCGATGCTGAAGAGCGCATCCTCCCGGATCTTCGGATCCTTGGAAGACTCCAGAAGGCTCTCCCAGATCAGGATGGTCTCCCACTTCTGCCCGAGTTCGTCGTAGGCCTTGGCCTGGCGAAGACGAACGGGCAGTTCGGTATCAGGAAGCTTCTCGAACTGCTCAAGAACCGTCTGGAGCTGTTTCTGATCCTCCTTCATACGGGTATTGGTGGCGTTCACCTCCATGAAGGCCTTGGGGTTTTTCTGAAGGCCAGCCGTGTTGTCAGCGATCGTCTTGTCGATCTTCTCGATACGCTTTTTCTGAAGATCCATGACAACTTGCTTGGGCCTCACGATCGCGTACATCCGCAGCGCCTTCTCTCGCTCCCCCTTGGCCAGAAGACCGTCGCCGATCCGGACCGCGAGGATATCGAGCTGGAGAGGGTTTTCGATCAGGTCGCTCGAGGCCTGTAGCTGATCCAGCAATTTCAGCGCCTCATCCATCCGCCCCTGCTTAGACTCGATCTCGACGATGGCCATGGCGGCCTGCACCGAAAGATAATCTTTGATGCCACCAACGATCATCGGGCGGAGAGCGGCGACAGCCTCGTCCGGTTTCCCGTTGTCGGCAAGCATGGAGGCCCGGGCCATTCGAGCCCGGACCGCAAGGTCGCCCGTTCCTTCGGAGACCTGCTTGAGGGTCTGCTCGGCCTCGGCTTTGCGCCCTGTCTGATTCTGAATCTGTGAGACCGCGATCAGGCCCTTCATCTTGTTCTTACCATCAGGGAACTCCTTAATGGATCTCTTATACATTTCCTCGGCCTTCGGAAGGTTCTTCTGGTTGAAGTAGGTGGAGGCCAGCGTGAAAAGGATCGTATCCAAAGCTTCGCCTGTTGGAGCCGCTGCAAGCAGAACTTCGAACTTCTTGGCGGCCTCATCGAAGTTGCCGGACTGGAATGCAGCCGCACCTGCCTTGAAGGTATCCTCTGGCGTGGCTTCATTTTGCGGATAAGCTTTAAAGGCCGTTCCGGAAACTAGGAAAAAAAGCAGGAAAAAAAGCATGAGCCTGCCCTCTTTTGGAAGAGTGACAGGGAGACTTTTAAAACTGAGTGGGGTGAGGCTCACGGGCGTTAAAGTGTAACGAAGCGCAGTCTTAACTGCAATTATATAGATTAAAGAAACTCTCTTCCAACAGGACTATGATCTGCTATTTTACTAACGGTATATGCCAACTAAATTATCGAAAACCTCCAAGGCTGCTCAGAAAACAAATCATCGTTTCATGATCTCCGAGGCCTATATGGCAACTCTCCAAAACGAAGGGCGCACCCCGGCCTCAGTTTATCGCTTTTGTCAGGATAACGGCATCAAAGAAAAGGATTTTTACACAACGTTCCCGAATCTCAATGCGGTGGAAAAGCATTTTTGGAAAGAGTGGATCGAAATGATCATCGATGCGGTTTCCTCAGGGAAAGAATGGGCCAGCTTCTCAGCAAGGGAGCGCTATCTGGCATTCCTCTTTGCTTTCTCAGGGGAGGCCCTGGAACAGCGCTCCCTTCTGGAGCAGCGTTTCGGAAAGCTCACTCTTCTCTGCAGCCCCGCGTCGCTCGAAGGTCTGAAGAGCAGCTTTAAGGATTTTGCAGGTGATCTCATCCAGTATGGAATGGAGAATGGGGAGATCGCTAATCGCGGAGCACTGGGAAATCTCTATCCGGAGGTGCTCTACATCCACTGGCGTAGTGTTCTCGAGTATTTTCTCAAGGACGAGAGCAAGGGATTCGAGCGGACGGATGCCTTCATCGAGAAGACCGTGGAGTTCGCCTTTGACCTGCTCCGCACCCAGGTAATTGACTCGGCCGCCGATCTCGCAAGATTTCTTCTGCCCCAATTTGCTTGTTTCGGAGGAAAGAATTGAAAAAAACGGTTGCTGCTGGAGACCTAAAAGGTAGAGAAAAAACCGCAGTAAAATCTTCCCAGGATTCCATCCGAAGCACCCCAATCAGCCGCATGGCGGCACTTGGGGGCACGGGAGCCAAGGTCGGGATCAACTACCTGAAGTATTACGGAAAACGGGCACTGGCCGTGGGAAGCGATTCCTCACTCGAGACACATGTCCGGGAGTTGAACGAGGAAAACGCCTCCACCATCTACGACACCTTCAGCAAGCTGAAGGGTGGACCGCTCAAGCTGGCCCAGATGCTCAGCATCGATAAGAATCTCCTGCCGCCGGCCTATGCGAACCAGTTCGTCCAGGCGCAGTATTCTGTCCCTCCCCTCTCCTACCCACTTGTGGTGCGGACCTTCCGGCGAGAGTTCGGCAAAGAACCCCTGGAGATTTTCGAAAACTTCGGACGCGAGGCGGCTCACGGCGCCTCGATCGGCCAAGTCCACAAAGCCTCGCTGGGGTGTGTGGATTACGCCGTGAAAGTCCAGTATCCGGGTGTCGCAGAGAGCCTAAAGAGCGATCTACGGGTGGTGAAGCCCATCGCCCTCAGGATCCTGGGACTTCGGCAGCGTGACGTGGAGAAGTACTTTCAGGAGGTCGAGACCCGTCTGCTGGAAGAGACCGATTACGTGCTGGAGTTGGAACGTTCACTCCATCTCTCCAAGGCCTCAGCACATCTTCCGAACCTGCGTTTCCCAACTTACCATCCGGAACTCTCCTCCCGCCACATCCTGACCATGGAGTGGATCGACGGCATACCGCTCGACCGTTTCGCCGATGGGGAAGCCTCTCAAGCTGAGCGCGATCTCATCGGACAGGCCCTCTGGGACTTCTACAGTCATCAAGTCCATGACCTGAACCTCTTCCACGCCGATCCGCACCCAGGCAATTTCTTGGTCTCCGATAACAAGCTCTGCGTGCTCGATTTCGGCTGCACAAAGCAGATCACCCACCAGTTCTATCGGAAACAGTTCCGCTTCCTGGATCCGAATTTACCCCAGAACCCGGCTCTCCTCGAAGAGGCCCTTCGGGACCTGGAGGTCATCATTGCGAGTGATACCACTAAGGAAATCGCCCAGATTATGATGCTCTGCCGCACCTGGCTCGATCTGCTGGCACTCCCGTTCCGCTCGGACAGATTCGACTTTGGGGATCCTGTCTTCCTTCAGTCCATCTATGATCTGGGAGAGGAGAACCGAAAGGCTGATAACCTGCGCACCATGAAGGGAGAACGTGGCTCACCCGATACGATCTACGTGAATCGTGCCTTCTTCGGGCTCTACAGCTTACTGGGACGTCTCCGCGCCAGAGTGAATGTCTCCCTGCCAGATTGGCTGATTGGCTGAAGGAGTAGGCCTTATAACGGGAAGGCACAAAAAAGCCGGACCACAAAGGTCCGGCTCTTCTTCAAATCGTGACCAGCTGCTTACTTCTTGGCTGAGGAAAGTCCGAGTCCCAGCCAGCCCACGCCGGCAAAGATGAGCTCGATACCAAGAAAGAGGCCTAGCATGTAGAGACCAGTGGCGGGCCACTGCGAAATGATCAGACCACCCAGGATGATGGAGATTACAGCACTGAAGACAACCCAGGCGGCACCACGGTGATGGCGCATCTTAAAGGCAAAGAAAATACGGAAGATACCGCCGATCAAAATCGCCCACCCGAGGAAAAGGGTGAAAGCGATGGCGGCTTTGAATGGATGAGCGATGAAGACATAACCGGCGACTCCATAGGCAACAGAAACCAAGGCGTACCAGAGGTGACTCTTCCATTCACCCATCGTGAAGACTTTGACCAGATGGAAGGCACAACCGAACATCAGGATGAATCCGATGAAGGTGGCCACGGCCGCCGTTGAAACCAACTGATCCCCCAGGGCAAAGAAGCCGAGCAGGATCATGGAGATACCTCCGGCAACGGCCCAACCGCGGGAGATGGGGGGGGTATGAATCTGTGAGATGGGGGATGTGTTGTCCATAAGAGTTCTTCTTATGGACATCCCATCACTTACTGGCAAGGGATAATCCAAAAAACTGCATGAGGGGTTGGAGTCCTGCACCTGACACGGGGATCAGAATTTCCAAGGGCGGATGCATCGCATCCGTTACAGCAAGAACTCAGAAAACAACGAGAAGAGCCGGATATCTTTTAGAGAATCTCAGCAAGTTTTGCGCCCTTTGGGCAGCCTGCTTCCGAGTGCAAGGAGATACCCTACCTGTGTCGCGCATCGTTCCAACATGCCGGGGGCGCGGCGCCGGAGATCCTCATCGGGAATGGACTCTTCCAATGCCGAAAAAAAGGCCTGGATGCCGACTGCCCGGATTTCCTCGGCTTCGGGTCCGAGTGAACCGCAGATCGCGATCACCGGAATACCCAGTTTCGCAGCGACAGCGGCCACGCCTGCCGGCGCCTTGCCAAAGGAGGTCTGCCCGTCCAGGCGCCCTTCGCCGGTGATTACAAGATCGCAACCGGTGATCCTTCGCCCGAGTCCTATCGTGGACGTAACAAGCTCAGCACCCGGACGCATCCGGGCGTCCAGAAACGCAACCAGCCCAGCTCCAAGGCCCCCGGCGGCTCCGGCACCGGGCAACCGGGCGACATTCATTCCCAAATCCCTCCGGATCACGGTTGCCAACCGCTTAAGTCCCTCATCAAGACGTTTCACCATGGTTGGACTGGCACCCTTTTGAGGACCGTAAACCGCGGAGGCGCCGCACGGACCGCACAGTGGATTGCTGACATCGCAGGCGACGAAGACGGTTACCTGTTCAAGCCTTGGATCGCGTCCGGAGACATCAATGCTGGCCAACCTCTCCAGCGCCCCACCCCCTTCATTTAATTCGCGTTTCCGAGAGTCAAAAAACTTGATGCCTAGCGCGCGGGCCATACCCATCCCCCCGTCGTTGGTCGCGCTGCCTCCGATGCCGACGAGGATCTCCTTGACCCCTTGGTCAAGGGCAGCACTGATCAGCTCTCCAGTGCCACGCGTGCTGGTAAGCATGGGGTTGCATTCGCCGGGCTTAAGAAGAGCGAGACCGCTTGCCAGTGCCATCTCGATCACCGCGGTGCGTCCGTCGCCAGAGATTCCAAAAACGGAGTTGATCATGCGTCCGACCGGATTGTGAACCCGACAGGCGATCAAGCGTCCTCGGGTAGCCTCGACGATGGCTTGGACGGTCCCGTCACCGCCGTCGGCCATCGGAATCTTCAGCACCGACGCATTGCTCAGTGCTTTCTTCAAGCCTCGTCCGATGCACTCGGCAGCCTCCGAGGCCGTCAGACTGCCTTTGAAAGCATTCGGAACAACGGCTATCTTCATGAATCCGCCGGATCCTCCAATCTTTCTGCTGCGCCTTTACTCTTCTCAAACCAGGAGAAGCAGACAGGGATGACGAAGATCGCGATAAGCGTAGAGGCCAGCATTCCCCCGACCACAGTTGATCCGAGAACTCGACGTGAGACCGCGCCCGATCCCGTGGCGATTGCAAGCGGGACACACCCGAGGATGAAGGCAAAGGCAGTCATGAGGATCGGACGGAGACGAAGCTTGGCGGCATCCAGGGCCGCCTCGATCACAGGACGTCCCTTCTCTACTTCATCCTTGGCGAATTCCACGATCAGAATCGCATTCTTGGCCGCCAGACCGATCAGCATGATCAGGCCGATCTGTGCGTAGACATCGTTGTCCATTTTTCGGAAAAACAGCATCGCCACGGCTCCGAAAACCGCGATCGGAGTACTGAAGAGGACACTCATCGGTAACGACCAGCTCTCGTACTGGGCCGCAAGGATCAGGAAGACAAAGAGCAGCGAGAGGGCGAAGATTGCACCTGGGGGGATTCCCTGAGCGGCAAGCTTTTCCTGGAAAGACATCCCGAAATAATCATACCCCATTCCGGGAGGCATCGTCTGCATGAAGGTCCCTTCCAGGGCCTTCATGACCTGCCCTGTGCTTACCCCGGGAGCGCCGTTGATATTGATCTGGGCGCAATCGAACATGTTGAAGCGCATGACGAACTCCGGACCGGAGATCGACTTCACCTGGAGCAGGCTCGAGAGGGGAACCGGATCGCCCGTCTTGTTGCGCACATAGAAGAGGGAGGCTCCCTTAGGATCGGTCCGGGCTGATCCCTCGGCCTGCATGTAGCAGTAGTACTGGAGATTGAATCGGTTGAAGTAGTTGATCGGCACGCCGCCCAGGAAAGCCTGTAGGGTCTGATAGGCATCGTTCAGATTTACCCCCAACATGAGGCACATGGCTGGATCAATCATCATGGAAACCTGCGGCACGGAGGGAAGATAGGTCGTGGTGACGGAACCGACCTCGGGACACTTCTTGATAGCGGCCATGAACTTCGCAACATTTGTGGGTAGGAACGTGGGATCTGTGCCGACACGATCCTCAAGGATGAAGGTTGTCCCCCCAGAGGTGCCGATGCCGGGGATCGCCGGCGGAGGGAAGGCAAAGTTGATGGCTCCGGGAATGGAGGCGATCTTCTTGTTAATCGTCTGAAGCAGGGCGAAGGCATCCTGCCCCGGAGCCGTGCGCTCTTTCCAGGGTTTGAGCGTGATGAAGTAGAAGGCGCTGTAGGTATTCTGCACACCGGAGAGCAGGTTGAATCCGACAATCGTCGTCACATGCTCGACACCCGGGATCTTGCCGACGATATCAGCCACCTGTTTGGACACGGCATCAGTCCTCTGCTGCGAGGAAGCGTTCGGAAGTTGGGAGAAGGCGTAAAGATAGCCGTTGTCCTCCTCAGGAACGAAAGAGCCGGGAAGCTTCATTCCGAAGAACCCAGAGAGCAGGACCATCCCGAGAATCAGGAACCCCGCAATGAAGGACTTCCTCAGGAGGAAGCGGCAGGTTCCGATGTATTTATTGCGACCGGCATCAAAGACTTTGTTGAACCCTTTGTAGAAGGCGCCAAGCGGCCCACCCACCTCCGTGCGCGGACGCAGGAGCATGGCTCCGAGGGCAGGGCTAAGGCTCATCGCATTGAAGGTCGAGATGATGACCGAGATCGAAATGGTAAGCGCGAACTGCTGATAGAGACCACCCGTGATGCCGGGCAGGAAGATTGTCGGAATGAAGACTGAGGAGAGAATCAATGCTGTGGCAATCAAGGGGCCGGTCACCTGCTCCATCGCCTTGATGGCCGCATCCTTCGGAGAGAGACCCTCCTCGATGTGATGTTCGATTGCCTCAACGACCACAATCGCATCATCGACGACCAGACCGATCGCCAGTACGAGACCGAAGAGGGAAAGGGTATTGAGCGAGAACCCAAATAGGGGGAAGAGGGCAAAGGTTCCAATCAGGGAGACGGGAACCGCCAGGGCAGGGATGAGGGTGGCGCGCCAGTTCTGCAGGAAGATAAAGACCACGATCAGCACCAGGACCAGCGCCTCGATCAGCGTGTGAACGATATCCTCCATACTTGCGGAGACAGCCAGCGTGGTGTCGAGGGCGACATCCATTTTGAGTCCGGCCGGAAAGCTGGAGACATAGGAATTCATTAGCTTGCGCGCGGTGGCGGCAACCTGGAGAGCATTACTTCCAGGTAGCTGGTAGACGGCGACGATGGTAGCAGGATGTCCGTTGAAGCGGCCTGCAAGGTTGTAGGTCTGGGCTCCGAGTTCTACGCGGGCGACATCTTTCACGCGAACTACCGAGCCATTGCGATCGGCCCGGATCACGATGTCCCGGAACTGATCCTCGGTAACCAGACGACCCGGGGCACGGACAGTAAAGGTCATCTGCTGACCAGGAGGGACCGGCTCGGCACCTGTCTGGCCAGAGGGATTCACGTTGTTCTGCTGATTGACCGCGTTGTAAACGTCCTGAGTCGTGACATTGAAATTAGCGAGCTTGGCCGGATCGAGCCAGAGACGCATCGCATAGGTACCCGCGCCGAAGACAGTGACGCTGGCAATACCGGTGAGGCGGGTCAGGGGATTGACGATATTGACGTAGGCGTAGTTGGCCAGGAAGACCGAGTCATAGCGATCGTCATCCGTGTAGAGGGCAAAGCAGATGAGGGGCGATGGTGAGGTCTTCACCACATTAATCCCCTGATTCACTACCTGCTGGGGGAGCTGTGACTGCGCCTGTGACTGGCGCATCTGGGTCAGGATCTGGTCGGTGGTCGGCACCGTATTGTTGGCGAAGATGACATTCAGCTGGGACTGACCCGAACTGGAGTTCAGGGAGTACATGTACTGCATGTTGTCGACACCATTCACCTGCTGCTCGATCGGCGTGGCGACCGCCTCCTTAACGGTCACGGAGTCGGCTCCGGGATAGCTCGCCACGACTTGGATTTGAGGCGGGACGATATTCGGGAACTGGGAGATCGGAAGGCCGAGCAGGCAGACGATACCCAGGATCACCGTGATGATCGCGATGACCATGGCCACGATGGGCCGGTTGATGAAAAACTTTGCCATAGCGGTTTCTTTACTGGGCTCGGAGAGGCTAGGAAAGCGCGGTCACTTGACGGCAGGCGACGGAGATGCGGCCGGGATGGCCATCGCCGGGCCTGACTTCTCGTTGGCAGAAGCGGCAGGAGTAGATGGTGACGCAGTTGGCGACGCAGGAAGAGGCATCACTGTGCATCCGTCGATGACCTTCTGGATTCCCTGAACGACGATCTTATCTCCGGCATCCACTCCCGAAAGGACGATAGCCTCGTCACGAGTTGTCATCCCGATGTTCACGTTGCGTATGGAGACCTTGTTATCGGGACCGACCACGGCAAGTTGATGCAGATTCTGTATCGTGATAACGGCAGCAATGGGAACGACCAATGCGTTTTGCTGAATCCCAACGGTGGCTTGGACCCGGGCAAAGAGACCGGGGCGAAGCAGAGCACCAGGATTGGGAAAGGTCCCCTCAACGGCGATCGAACCGGTCTGCGTACTGATCTGGTTGTTGGCGGCACGGAAGACACCTTTTTGAGGGTAGGTCATGCCATCAGAAAGCAGCATTCGCATCCCGGCACTCTCGTCCTGTTTCCTATATTCGGGTGCCATGGATGGATCTTTGAGGCTTTGGCTGATGAAACTCAGATAATCGTCCTGGCCGACCTGAAAGACCACCTTGATCGGATCGATTGCGACAACGGTCGTGAGGGGTTGCTCGGAACCTGAACTGACATAGGTACCGACCTCGTAGTTCGCAAGACCCGCTAGTCCCTCGATCGGAGCCACGACCTTCGTGAAGTCGAGATTCACTTGGGCCGACTGCACAGAGGCCTGCTTCGAGGCGACCTCGCTGACCGTGGCCTGATAGTTCTGCTGCGCATTCTGGAACTCCTGCACACTGATCACCTTCCCAGCCAGAAGGTTCTGTGATCGGACGAAATCCTGCTGAACCTTCGTCTCCTGGGCGACCGCCGTGGAGAGATTCGCCTTGGCCTGGTCAAGCGAGGCCTGGAAAGGAGCAGGATCGATCTGGAAGAGAGGCTCCCCCTGCTTCACAACGGTTCCCTCGGTGTAGTAGCGCTGGATGATATTGCCGGCGACATTCGGCTTCACTTGGGCAGTCACGGTGCCCTGAAGGTTGCCGATCCACTCCTTGTGATTCGGCATGTCTTTCTGGATCACAGTTCCAAACGTCACGGGAACCGGGGGACGAGGGCCAGCCTCGGGAGCTTCTTTCTTGCAGGAGGAGAGAAGGGCAACGGCCAGAACCAGCAATGCTGGTGATGCTCCAAAGTGTGGAAGGGATAATTTCACGCAGAAGGGATTACCAAAGACTCTTCACGATGACCAGAGCAGTCTAAACAACTACCTGTTCTTTAATCATAAAGCATCCGCGATCCGATCGATCCCTTACTCTATAAACCAACGAATGCAAGCCAGTTACGATCTACCAGGACATCAGGGCTCCCGTGATACCGCGGATCGCTCGAGTGATCCCGCAAAATCAAAACGATGGAGCCGACTATTTCAGCCGACTGTCCGAAAAAAATCCTGTGAAAACTCTGTGAAAGCGATGCATCGAACGTGGCATCGTTCTAGCAATTAGTTGCTTGGGGTGTACTGGGAAATCTTGGTTCCCTGTAAGCCGAGTCCCGCCATCAGACCCTGCTGGCCAAAGATGAAAGCCTTGATCCCCTGAAGAGTGTAAAGCGTGGCGCTTCCAGAAACCCCTTTGTCCGCGACCACGAGGCTGGGCGAGGCCCCCAGATTAAAACCAGCAGAATTGTTCAGCCCCTTGAGATCGTCCTTCGTCATGAAGAATAGGGCGTAGGAAAACGACTGCCCCCCGATCTGCGGTCCGTAAGAAGCCGAAGTCGTGTTGTAGTAGCCCGCCACCTGACCTTTTTCCCAAAGAACACCATCACCGCGTTGACCACCAACCAGGACCGCGCCGAACTTCACCACAGTCGGGAAGATCAGGATTGCGTAGGCTTTCTGACCCAGATCACGAGCCTTGGGATTGGCTGTGTAGAGGCGCTCCAAGGCGGTCTGGGAATCGGTCTGTAGCTGCAGAGCGCTGGCGGCATTGGCACCGACTGCTATGAGGAAGGAGGCGAGAACAACGAGAGCGGTTAATTTGCAGGATTTCATCCGAGTAGTGATAGGGTTTTTGTAATAACCGACAATCACAAATTCATTAAATAGGCCGAACTCCGCTCGAACAGCGCATCGGGTTTTATTGCTTTACCGCTACGGTTTTTTAACTGGTAGTTTACCCTACATCGCTGACAATTCCTTTGAACACTTATTGATTCCCTAATGAAAAAATCATCTCTCTGCTTCCTTGGCTGGCTCCTCACGTTCAGCAGCCTTCTATCTGGCGGTTCTCTGCACGCCGAGACATCAGCCCGCATCGATCCCAATGCAGTGGCTCTACTCAAGCGCATGAGCACCACCCTCTCTGAATCAAAGAGTTTCACCTTCCGTACGGATAGCATTCTCGAGATGCCATGCTCCACCGGTCAGCTCATTACGGTCATCTCCAAAGGAAGGGTTGCCGTCCAGCGCCCGAACAAAATCCGCGCAATGTATTTGGGTGACGCTCATGCCTTTGATTTCCTCTATGATGGTAGCTCCGTCACCGCAGCAGCTCCACGAGAGAAAGTCTACTCGACGACCAAGGCACCCGATACGATCGACGGGATGCTTGCCGGCATCCGCAGAGAGACTGGAATTCATTTTCATATAGCTCCCCTGCTCTTTAGCGATCCCTACACCCATCTCACTCGGAATCAGCAAAGCGCGGTCCTCATCGGGCCCTCCTTCGTCCGCGGTATCCCCTGTGATCACCTCGCCTTCCGCACCCCCGGAGTGAATTGGGAAATCTGGATCTCTTCGGGCAAGGTTGCCCTCCCCTACAGACTGGCCGCCACCTTCACCGATAAGCCCAACTTCCCTCGCAAGTTGATCAATTTCTCTTCATGGAATCTCCACCCGTGGCTCCGCTCATCCCTCTTTTCCTTCAAGCAGCCCAAAGGCTTCCAAGAGATTCCCTTCAAGCAAGTGCTGAAAGATGCTCGTCAGGAATCGACTCAGGGCGCAACCCAGAGTGGAAGCCTCTGATGAATTTCAACCTTCAACTGATCACCACGATGAAAACTTTCATAAACCTCCTCTCCGCCTCCCTTCTCGGTTTCGCTGCCTTGGCACTCACCGCCTGTAGCGGAATGAATTACGGACAACCTAACTATGCAGGATCTCCCGCTTCTGGCTATGGCTGGATTGGCTCTGGATACTACGGCGGCGTCTATTACCCATACCCCGCAGCCTACTATGCAAGTCCCTACTATCGCAGCGTGAGTTCGACATACTATGGGGCAGCGGGCACTGCTTACCATTATAACTCGGCCTACGGTTCGGGTGCTGCCTATCACGGTGCGTACAATAGTGGCGCCTATTACGCAAATAATCACGGGGGCTACGGTTACTCCTATGATCACACGGGAGCAGCCTATGGAGCGCGTGGGGGATCAGCGTCCTGGAGCGATGGAAGCGGAAGCGCTACAGGTTACCGCGGCGGATCCGCATCCTGGAGTCACGGCTCGGGTAGTGCCACAGGCTATCGCGGCGGATCGGCCTCCTGGAGTCGGAGATAATCTCGCTCCCAACCATCATTCCCATTCTCCTGCAGGATTTGCAGGAGCTGAAGAGAAAGATGCCTTATTTCAGAACTGCGGTCTGGGCCAAACGGATTTTCTCCACCACGGTTTTCAGCGAGGGATCCTGCTTCTCGATCAGGTCTAGCTTCACCTTAGCAAGTTTTTTCCGGGCCTCGATCTGAGCCTCGGAAGTTGTGGCGTTATTCACTGCGTTATTGGCCGCAAGGAAATCCGGATTCCCCTGAATGGCGCCCATCGCCGCCCTAATCTTCATCTTGTCAGAAAAAGAGAGCTGGCTGATCACTTGCTCCCGGCACTTTTCCATAGCGGCAAGAGTCTGCTCCGGTGATTGCGTCTGGGCCTGGAGTTTATTTGCGAAGAGCATCAGCACCAATACCAGCAGTAGTGAAAGTAGCGGTCTCAATCTTGGAATTTCAGAATTTCACCCCAGCGGACCAGAAGATGTTCTGGCTGACCAGATCGCTGTTGCCAGCCGCGGCGTTGTAGAAGAACGAGGTATTCCACTTCTTGTTGAACTCCACCGTGAAGCCGACTCCCGTGTAGAGGTAGTCTCGGATCCCCGTGGCACTCGTGTTGCTAAAGGTCGGACTGGTTCCTCCCAGATTGCCGGTGATGTCGTAGGGGTTCTGCAGGAATTCATGCTGCCAGTTGAGCGAGATCTGCGGCACCACAACCACGTTCTTACCTGCCTGCCAGTTGTAGGCAGCATGGGCACCCACGCTCGAGAGCATGCTGGAGCTATTCCACCCGCCCGAGTTGAAGTCTAGACTCTGGGCTCCGGTTTCATTCACCTTATTGACTCCGAGATAGGTGTACTGGAGGGAGGCCGTTGGTCCGAAGGTGAACTTGCCCTTCTGGATGTCGTAGCCGGTTGCCAGCATCGTATCGAGCTCCCCTGCTCCGGGTGCACTGTTGGCTGTCCTGTTTACCCCGGCGTACTGGATAACGCGGGCAGCCTGGTAGTTGTGGTAGGCTCCCCCTGCAAGGGCGTTAGCGTAGAGTCCCTTGCCATCCTTCTGGCCGTAGGTACCGAAGACTCCGAAGCGGACGGCGTTATCGATGAGGCTGCTGCCGGTTCCAAGTCCGCTCCCATTAGCTCCCATCTTGGAGTAGGTCCCTTGGTAGCCGGTGTAGATGCCGCTGGCTAAGTTCTCGTTCCACTTGTAGGTGAGTCCCGCTGTGATGCCTCCGCTCTGGGCGGTGTAGCCAGGGAGCATGTTGGCGCTGTTGGCGTTAGCGAAGATACCGTTGGCATCCACGAACATCCCCCAGTGGTTATCCATTCCTGGACGGAGGATGTCTTTCTTGGAGTCGAGCACTCCCTTCCCATCACCGGCCCCATCTCCCTGCCCTTCGAGAATCGGGGTGTTGTCGGCGAAGCCGCTCATGGAGAACCCACCACCCTCGGCGAGTCTCAGGCCCCATAGGCGCTGGTTGAGCTGCATGTTGAGGGCATTGGCCTGGTTGAAGGCAATCGTGGCCATCGATTGGTACATGGTCGGCATGATGGCGTTGAAGGCTTGGGCGTACTGGGATGATGTCAGACTGTCCAAGGAGGTGGAAATCACGAGTCGGTCGCCGCTGGTGGCGGGGATGAAGCTGTCGAGGGCTGTGGCTACTTGGTTCTGGTTCTTACCCTGAGCCAGCAAGGTGTAACTGGATGGGGCAATCAGGATATTGGCCTGGGTGTTGTTGCCACTCAGGAGCAGGCGTCCACGGAATCCTTCGGGAGCGGTGATGCTGCTGAATGCTCCACTGATCCCCGCACTTGCGGTGAGGAAGTTAAACTTCTGGCCGTATTGGAGTCCTCCGCTGCCGAAGGTGGTGATGTTCATCGTTCCGTTGAGGAAGGCGGCTCCGGTGACCACCACCCGGTCATAAACCGAGGCGCTGTAGATTTGCTCGTCCCAGATGGTGGTGGATCCCATGACTAAGTCACCTCCGGTCACAAAGAAGGTGCCGGGGCTATTGCCAGGGGCAATCGTGCCGTTGAGATTGAGATTGCCTCCGATGAGGGAGAGCGTGCCTGATCCCATGAGGGTCGATCCTTGGTCGACCGTGAGGCTCGGAGTAATGATCAGCCCGTTGTCATCCAGGGTGCCATTGCCGCTCACCATGACATCCTCGGTGGCGTTAAGCGTTCCAGTAGAAGCTATGGTTGTTGTAGAAGCTCCTGCGACTGTGAAACTTCCCACTGTGAGTGTGTTACTGATCGTGATGTCATTGGAAACGACCACGTTGGCTGTCGTGGAAATGGAGGCCGCGACATGGTTGGCGGTCAGTTCGAAGGAGTATCCTTGGATGCCCTGCACGCTGAAGCTGTTGGTCGTGAATCCACTGCTCGGGATTCCGAAATTAATGAGCGTGTTGGTGTCATTGTTAAGGCTCGTATTGAGGAACTGGAAGACGTTCACACCCGCATTGGCTCCCGCCGAGTTGGTCATCCCGTTGGCAAGCGTCAGGGTGTGTGTTCCCTGAGCGAGGGCAATCACTCCGTTGATTCCCCAGTTAAAGTCGTCATGGGGAGGTCCCTTTGTGGTGATCATCAGGTTGGTCGCAAGACTGAGTGTGGCCGTGTTAGCGGTGCCACCAAGGGTGACATCACTGGATCCCAGAGCATTGGTGCTCGCCGCGACCAAGGTTCCGCAGGTGATCGTCGTGAGCCCCGAGAATCCGCTGTTGATGCCGTTGAGGATCGTTGTGCCAGTGCCGAGTTGATTGAGCGATCCGTTTCCTGAGATGTTCCCCGGCACGGTGTAGGTATCGCTAGAGGAGGGAACAAAGTTCAATGTCGAATTATTGACGAAGTTGCCTGCACTCACGGCGCCGCCCGTGGTAGTGCCATCCCCAATCTGGAGGGTGCCTCCTGAGATCGTCGTCAGGCCCGAGAAGCCACTGTTGTTGCCGTTGAGGGTCGTTGTGCCGAGGCCGTTCTGATTGATCGCACCGTTGCCGGAATCGCTTATGTTAGCGGCAACTTTGGCCGCGTCGATCTGGTTGAAGTTAATGGTGCCGGTTCCTGCTCCGAAGGCGATGGTCGGGCTGATGATCGTTCCCGCCGTGTCGCTGCCACCGAGTGAACCGATGTTCAGTGTGCCCGCAGAGGTGTTGGTGAGATTGGCGATCTTAATTTCGGTCGCCGCGAGGGTTCCGCCATTGGCCACCGTGACCACACCGTTCCCTCCATCCCTAGCGCCTATAGCCAGCTCGCCGTTGTTGGTCCAGAGGGAGCCGGCTCCCGTGATCAAGGCCTCGGTGTCCCCGGACTGTTTGACGCATCCGATACCACTCTCCCCAGTGGAGTAGACCCTGCCCCCGTCCGAAACCACCATACGGTTGTTGGAGCTTCCGTCGCTGTCGCCGATCCAGATTCCATAGAGACTCAAGGCACCTGCATTGACCGTGAGCGTCGAAGCGCCGGTCACGGTGAGCGTGTTGGAAGACCCACCTTTCTCTCCCAGGGAAAGATAGTCGCCTTTGCCCGTGCAGGCAACCGTGACGCTCGCGCCGTTGGAGATGGTGAGGGTGTTGCCGCCCCCACCGTATCCCACAACGAGGGCTTTGGTGATCCTCAGAGAGGCATTGGATCCCGTCACCAGCACCGAGTTGTTCGAGGAGTCGGCGCTGAAGCCGACCACTGTGCCATTGGTGCCACCCCCCACCGCCACAGTCGCTCCGTTGGCAACAGCAAGACTGTTGCCGCTCCCGTCCATGCCGACATACAAAGCTCCTGAATTCGTCCAGAAGGATCCGGCTCCCGTAACGGTCACAATATTACCAAAGGAGTTTGTCGTGGCTCCGATCATTGCCGAGTCACTGAAAAGACCCGACCCATTGGTCACAAGCAGCATATTTGCGGTGGCGGCATAACTTTGGCTGTAGGTTCCCACGGTAAGGGATCCAGCGTTAGTGAACAGGGACCCGACGCCGGTAACTGTCATGCTGTTGCTTGATCCGGAGATGCCGATGCTTGTGGAGAGTGCTGAGGAGACGGTCGCCCCGTTGCTGATCACGAGACTGTTGCCACTGCTGACATTGCCAATCTGGAGTTCCCCCGCAATGAGTTTACTTCCGGGGCCGGTGATGAGAGCCCAGTTATTTGAGGAAGTGGTAAGCGCAGGAGAGTTCTTTTGAAGGCCCGTTCCTATGATCGTAACAAAGGAGTGCAACTCTCCCCCGTTCGTCACCACGAGGGAAATTCCGCTATTCTTGTTTCCCACGGTGACGGTCCTGGGACCGCCCAACTCGTCGGGCGAGATGCCGGCGATCAAGTAAATATCAAAGATTCCCCGATTCACCATCAACTGACCCCCGTCGACACGGTAACCCAAACCGGTATGACTGATCCCCGTCAGAATCGTAGTGCCGCTTCCGTACTGCTGGATCATGGCATAAGAATTCGTGGCCGTCGCTCCTTGGATCGATCCCGAAATCGTCAGCGTGTCGGACTGGTTCAAGCCAAGGCTCCCGGTTCCCTCGCCGAAGGTTATCAGCGGAACATTGAAGATCATGTTGGAGTCGGAGCCTCCCTTGAGTCCGATTTCCACCGTGCCGACGGAGTCGGTTGCTCCTGAAATGATCAGGTTGGAGGCGGCGATTGTACCGCCCGAGGTGATCGTCAATGTTCCCGTTCCGGAAATGCCGGCGACCGGGGACGCTCCAACCCAAATCAATCCGCTATTTGACAACGTTGATCCCGGGCTCGAGACCTGCACCGAGTTGTTGGATCCTCCAAAAGAACTGATGTAGGTGTTGGCCCCAAGCACCTTGGCGCCGTTTGTAATGATCAGGCTGTTACCACCTCCGCTATACCCCACGTAGAGATTTGCGCTGTTACTCCAGACTGAGTTGCTTCCCGTAACGAGAACCGAGTTGTTCGAGGAGGTGGCGTCGTATCCGATGAAACCTGACCTGCCAGCTACCATGGCACCGTTGGTAATCACCATCGTGTTCTCCGATCCAAGGTTTCCCACATAGAGATCCTGGGAGTTTGTCAGCAGAGTATCGGCATTCGCGACGGTGAGGAAATTATTGGAATCATTGGCTGCGTTTCCGACATAGGTATATGCGTAACTGTTAATATCGTTATACAGGTAGAGTGAGGCCCCGTTGGTGACATAGAGATTCGCGATGGTCTGAGGGAGAAGCTCGGCAGTAGCAGCCGGAGATCCGGCAGTAATGCCATTTGTCGTGTAAGTACTTAAGGACATCAATGAGTTGCTGGCATTGCCGGTTATGTCACCGAAGAGACTCGTCTCTACTCCCGTCTGGCTATTGAGAAGTCCCAGAATCAGATTCCCCTCGGGTGTCGCGGAGCCGATGAGGGTAACCCCCCCGTTTGTCGCACTGTTTCCAGTACCCCAAAAATAGCCACTGTTGTAGGTGCTAACTGAGAAGGTGCCGCTTCCATTCGTGCCAAAGAAGTTGGTGTCCGTGATATTCCAGGATGTCCCCTGCATCCATTGCCAATTTGTTGATAGAAGGGCCGTGTTGGTCGGCGTGTTGGTGGGGTAATTGGGGCCCGAATAGGGGGCCATGTAGGCCCAGTGCGTGATATTCTGAGCGGAGGCCACTTGGGAAAGCATTTGCATCTCGATCAGATTCGTCCCACCGACATTACGATTATTACCAAGCGCTATCGTGACATCCCCGTTTGTTTGGGTGAAATTAATCAGCACCTGTCCGGCAACATTAATCACTCCGTTCATCGCCGTGTTGGATGCGCTGGAGGTATTCATCCCGGAGATGGGAATCGTCAAGTATTGCGAAGAGAATCCAGAGAAAACACCATTCACACAATTAGTGATGTTCCAGAGGGTTTGATCCCCAATCTGAACATTTTGGGTCAGATTCGAGGTGGAGGTGATATAGGCCAACATATTCTGCGTCGGAACAAACCATTGGGAGCCCGTGAGCATGCTGTCCCAGTTCGTAGATTGGGAGTATGCCCTGTTATTGAGACCAATCAGTAGTACCCCAAGCAGGAGCGGAAAGAATTTGTGTCTCATGGTGTTTGTTGAGTTTTTCGAGGGAGATTCACAAGTGTCCGGTTATAAGCCCCACATTATCAGATGCTAACGAAAGCCAAAGTGCCGGACCATGCTTTCCACGTCGTAGCGTCGGACCAAACGGGAGAGGGACTTGCAACACACCAGATCAAGGAATTGGGAAAGAATATAGCGGCCAGAGTTCATAGCCATCCATCCTCAAATATCGCTGCTCGAAATTCAAACGCGTGGCATCCGTTAAGCTCGCAAGTTACTCATCTTGAAATATCAACGAAAAGCTATCACCCTTTCAACCAGAAATTAGTGAATATTTTGTAACTATTACCCGGATCAATAATACACTATTTCATTCAGATTTATCCTGAGATTGCATTTCACTAAATACTCTCCAAAAAGAGCAAGTCCGGCTTTCTCCTCATCCCCTAGATCGTACCGGATCGACTCGGTGAGGTAGTGTAGGGCGAAGGATGGATCCTGCTCTCTTGCGGCTATTTCTGCTCGATGAGCCAATCCTGAGTCTTTTGCCCCTCTGAGTAGGTCAGACATCTCCTTTTTTATAGTAAAATCATCTTTAAGTGACCATACAGCAAATACAAATGGAAGTCCTGTATGCCGAAACCATTCTCCCCCAAGGTCCAGGAAGCGAACCTTTTGACTTGTTGTCCGATTTCTTGTTTTAATGGCTCGATCGCCAATCAGGAGGGTCGGGTATTCTAAAGGAAATTCTAATGATTCTAAATCTGTATATTGGACATATTCAGATTGAATCCCATGAAATTCTTCCAGCACAATCCGGAGGAGGGCATTGGAGGTGTGGGAAGCTGGATCGAGCACTACCTTTTTGCCGTCCTTCAGACCCCCTTCATAGGCTAGCACCACGCTATAGACATCCCCCTTGGATGAGATTGAGACCCCATCCACCGCACAGGGATTGGGAGCTGAAATAACATCAATGGAGGAGAGAAGTGCGGCGTCAAACTCTCCAGCTTGAAAAGCTTCACCTAACTTTGCTGGAACCAACTCCCGGATCGGAAGGTTAATCCCCTCAACCAAGGGGCGGGCATTCAGGTAAGGAACGCACCCGATCCTGTGAACCGAATGGCTCACGCCGGGAGAGCTACTGAGACAGTCGCCTTCCTGGAAGAGGTCGACTCAATCCTACGATAAAAGGTATCGCGCTGCATCGGTTCCCTCCCAGCCTCTCGGATAGCCTTCTCCATGGCCACAACAGTTTGCTGCTGAGGAGTCTTGGCCCCAGCCATATGGAAGATTTTTTCCTCTTGGATTGTCCCATGAAGGTCATCCACCCCGTAGTTCAGGGCGATGGAGGCAAGAGGGAGACCCAGGCTGATCCAGTAGCCGGTAATATGGTCAAAGTTATCGAGCATGAGGCGTGAGATGGCCAGATTCTTCAGTTCATCGGTCGAGCAAGCAGGACGGATATGGGCTAACTCCGTAGTCTCCGGGACGAAGGCAAACGGGATGAAGGCCGTAAAGCCCTGTGTCTCATCTTGAAGACCACGCAACTTGAGAAGATGATCGATTCGGTGCTCTGCCGTCTCGACATGGCCGTACAGCATCGTGGCCGTACTTCGCTGACCCATCTTGTGCCAAGTGCGGTGAACCTCCAGCCACTCCTCACCGGTTTCCTTGCCTCGGCAAATGGTATCCCTGACCTGTTGATCGAAGATCTCGGCACCTCCCCCAGTGAGAGCATTCAGTCCGGCGTCTCGGAGGATCTCCAAGGTCTCCTGAACGGGCTTCTTGAAGATACGGTCGGAGAGATGTCGGATCTCGATGGCAGTGAAGGCCTTCAGATGAATGCCGGGAGCCGCCTCCCTCATGGCCTTCAGGAGATCAAGATACCAAGAGGCCGGCAGGGTCGGGTGAAGTCCCCCTACCATGTGGATCTCCGTAGCACCATTCTCCCAAGCTTCCTTGGTCTTGGCGGCAACATCGGAGATCGCCATCTCGAAGGCATGGTCGTCCCGCTTCTTGGCACTGAAGGCGCAGAACTGGCAGCTCAGGATGCAGACATTGGAGTAGTTGACATAGCGGTTGAAGACGTAGGTCGCCACGTTACCGTTCTTCCGCTCACGGACGATGTTAGCCAGAGAACCGAGCCCGTTCAAATCACGGGAGGCATAGAGAGAGATCCCCTCCTCGCCGCTCAGGCGATCTCCTGCCTCGACTTTCTCAAGAATCGGCAAGAGTGCTGGATCGAGCAGGCGCTTGTTCATCACACTACCCTATAACACCCCCGATCGGTTCGCCAGAATCGAATAGGGAAAAGGTAAGAGTTTACTGTGGAACTCAAGAACTCAAGAAATGAGGGCAAGACCGAGAATGGATCCCTCTGTTGCGCTGGCCATGCTTTGAGTAGAGAATAAATGTTTCTCGGTTTCATACTTCTGACTTCATCCTTCATATTTTCCGCCCGATGTCCTTTGACCTCCGCTCCGATTACAAGCCACAGGGCGATCAGGCGCAGGCGATCGAGAAGCTGACCCGCTCGATCCGGATGGGGAACCGTCATCAGACGCTGCTCGGCGTGACTGGCTCCGGGAAGACCTTCACGGCAGCCAACATCATCCAGAATCTGGATCGGCCGACGCTGATCATGTCGCATAACAAGACGCTGGCGGCGCAGCTCTACTCGGAGTTCAAGCAGTTCTTCCCCAACAACGCGGTCGAGTACTTCGTCAGCTACTTCGACTACTACCAGCCCGAGGCCTACATCCCTCGCTCCGACACCTACATCGAGAAGGACAGCTCGATTAACGAGGAGATCGAGCGACTGCGCCTCTCGACAACAAGTTCCCTGCTGACGCGACGTGATGTGATCGTGGTCTCCAGCGTCTCCTGCATCTACGGCCTGGCCTCTCCGGAGGATTTTATGCAGATGGTAATGACCCTCAAGAAGGGAGACCGGATAACCCGGGAAGAGGTGCTGAAACGGATCGTCGAGATGCTCTACGAGCGGAACGAGATCGAGTTCGCTCGGGGCAAGTTCCGAGTTCGCGGGGATGTTTTGGAGATCTTCCCCGCCCAGAATGACGAGGAGGCCGTGCGTATTGAGTTCTTCGGCGACGAGGTAGACCGGATGGCCCTCTTCGATCCACTCACCGGTCGATCACGAGGTGACCTGACTCACCTTACACTTTTCCCCGCGAAGCAGTTCGTGACTCCCAAGGATAAGATGCAGACGGCCATGAGGAGTATCAGGACGGAGATGGTGGAGCGGGTGGCGTTTTTCGAGGAGAATGGCAAGTACCTCGAGGCGCAGCGACTGAAAATGCGCACCGAGTACGACCTCGAGATGATGCAGGAGATGGGTTACTGCAACGGCATCGAGAACTACTCGCGTCACCTCACTGGGCGCGATCCCGGAGTCCGACCCTACACGCTGATGGACTTCCTTCCGGAGGACACCCTCCTCATGGTGGACGAATCCCATGCCACACTGCCGCAGGTCGGCGGAATGTACGCGGGGGACAGGGCCCGCAAGATGACTCTGGTGGAGTACGGATTTCGCCTTCCGAGCGCTCTCGATAATCGCCCTCTGAACTTTAGCGAATTCATGCAGACGACCGGACAAGGTCTCTACATCAGCGCGACTCCTGCACCCTTGGAACTCCGCAACAGCGTGGTGGGCAACAACGGCTTCGTCGACCTTGCCACGCTCCAGGCCCAGCCCATTCCCCTCTCGCTGATCAAGCCGAATGCCGCCAATGAGGAGCTCGATACCTCCACGCCAGGTTCCCAGCTCATCGTGGAACAGATCATCCGGCCAACCGGGCTACTCGACCCGCGCATCATGATTCGCCCACTCAAGGGGCAGATCGACGAGACTATTGAGCTCTGCCGTTGTCGAGTGGAAATCGGCGAACGGGTACTGATTACCACACTCACCAAACGCACGGCCGAAGATCTTACCGACTACCTCAAGGATGTGGGACTCAAGGTTCGCTACCTGCACAGTGATATCGACACCATCGAGCGCGTCGAGATCCTGCGCTCCTTACGATCGGGAGAGTTTGATATTCTGGTCGGGATCAATCTTCTCCGCGAGGGACTCGATCTCCCCGAGGTGAGCCTTGTCTGTGTGCTGGATGCCGATAAGGAGGGCTTTCTCCGCAGCCGTACCTCCCTGATCCAGACGGCTGGCCGCGCCGCCCGTCATGTGAACGGAGAGGTTGTCCTCTTTGCCGACAAGATCACCGGAAGCATCCGCGATCTCCTCGAGGTCACCGAGGATCGGCGCCGCCGCCAGATGGATCATAATCGAGAACACGGCATCACCCCTCATAGCGTGAAGCGCCCCGTGCAGGAGAGTCTCCGCGTGATTCTTGAGGGAGAGGATGCCGAGTCAGCCCGCGTGCAGGAGCAGCCGCTGGATGTTACCAGCCTGATCAAAGAACTGGAGATGGAGATGAAAGAAGCCTCCAAGAAACTTGAGTACGAACGCGCAGCCCTCCTGCGCGACCAGATCATGGAGTTGAAAGGCGGCGGCGCCGTCACCACCTCCATGACCAACCGCCCTAAATCAAAAGATAAACCCACCAAGTCGAAAAAAGGATGGAAGAGGTAAGTTTATACTTCAGCCCTCAGCCTTCAGACTTCAACCTTACCTGAATGGCCACTCGCAAAGCCCCAGCAGCCAAGAACCCAAATCTGCATTTCGTGACCGGAAGTGACGAGGCGGAGGTGCGACGTACCGCTCAGGGAGTTGCTGCTAAGCTGGCTCCTGCGGATGGCGGAGAATTCGGACTAGAGATCATCGAGGCTCCGGCCGATACGGTCGACTGCTCGATCGAGCTGGTGGCGAGCACCATCCAGGGAATCCTGACCGTGCCCATGTTTGGCGAGAAGCTCGTCTGGATGAAGGGGGTCACCTTCCTGAAGGATACCGTGCAGGGACGCTCCGAGGCGGTACAGGATGCTCTGGAAAAACTACTGAAGATACTGGAAGAGGGACTTCCTGGGGGCATCACCCTCCTGATCAGTGCTCCTGAGCCGGACAAACGGAAATCCTTCTATAAGAAAATCTCGGAGATCGCCTCGACGACACTCTGCGACAAATTCGAGATCGGGTTTGGCGGCACCGAGGACGACCTTATAGACTGGGTCATTGATCGCTGCCGTGATCGGGGAGTCAAGATGGATACGGAAGCTGCTGTTATCCTGACCAAAAGGGTCGGAACCAACTCCGGTCAACTGGATGCGGAACTCTCAAAGCTCACCACGGCTGCCGGTGAGGGAGAGATAATCCGCGAGGCCCTTGTGCGCGATCTGGTTCCACTCACCCGGGCCGGGGGAATCTTCGACCTGAGCGACGCGATCAACAAAAGAAATCTTCCCCTCTGCCTCGACACGCTGTCCAAACTTCGCCGTCAGGGAGAAAACACGATCGGGATCCTACTGGCAGCCATCGTCCCGACCGTGCGCAATCTCCTCGTTGCTAAGGATCTCATGGAGCGCCACGGCCTTAAGCCACCCTCCCAAGCAAATTACTTTGCCTCCGACCTAAAGGGCCTCCGCTCCGAGGAGACGGCCCACCTCCCCCGCAAGAAGGATGGAACACTGAATACCTACGGCATCGGACTCGCCGCTGTAAATGCAGTGCGATTCGACCGCGATCACCTCGTCTCAGCATTCCTGGCCTGCCGTGATGCCAATGCCGCTCTTCTGCGGGGGCACGGCTCCGAAGATACGCTTCTGACCCAGCTCCTCGTCCGTATTGTTGCGAAAAACTCCGATAGTGGACAGAAGAGTGCTTCGGCCCGATAATTCCCTTATGAGCAACCACACCTACAAAAAGATCGAACTCGTCGGCTCCTCCCCCATCAGCATCGAGGATGCCGTCCAGAATGCCGTGGCCAAGGCAACACTCTCCGAGAAGAATCTCCGCTGGCTGGAGATCGTCGAGACACGCGCTCACCTCGAGGAGGGAAAGATTGCCTACTGGCAGGTGACCGTTAAAATCGGTGCCACGCTGGAATAGTTAATCGTTCAAACCTCCATGAGTTCGTATCTCTGGACACAAAATCTTCGCAAAATATACGACAAGGCTTTCCAACTCTACAAAGAGGGAAACAGGAAGCTGGATTTCTACTTCTCGGCCGAAGAAACCGCCTTCCTCGCTTCGATCGGCCTGCGTCCGATCAATCTCTACGATTACGCCGAGGATATGAACAACTATAGCGAGCCCGATTGGAATATTGTTTTACTGATGACTGCGACACGCCGGGATTACTTCCTCTATCATCAACATGGGATCACCAGTTCTGCAATCACGGAGGCGGATTCACTCCCTCCCAAGCCCGAAGCGCTTTCCGGGATCCCCTGGCTTCCCCGCATCATCAGAAAGGCGCAATGCTTCCTCGAGGGGAGCCTCTGCCACGAAACCATGTACTGCTGCAGCGGAGATCGACGTTTCCTGAAGGAACACGACATCCATCCGGCTGACTTCCTCAGGATTGTCTGGGCTTCGGGCGGGGATCAGAAAAGGATCCTGAGTTACTTCAGAAAGACAGAAGCCTGAGTCCAAACGACTTTTTGACCATCTCTGATTCAGGTCTCAAGTTTCAGCTTTCAGGTTTCGGGGATCAGTTTTATCTGATAGCTCTCCCCTCGTCGGCATCGATGTAGTCGAACATCGTCCGAATCTCGGTGCGATTCTCGAAACCGCCCTCCTTCTTGCGTTTCTCCAGAATCTCAAACAGGTCATCGTTCCATCCACGGCGTGTCATGAAGCCGTTCCAGACCTCAATCTGCTCTTCGGTCGGAGCCTTGCCGTTCTTGGCTACCCACTCCCAGGCCTCTTCGTCCGTCATGGAAGAACCGATGGCAGGGGCAAGGGCATCATAGTCCACTCCTAGAAGGGAACAACAGCGTACATCAAATCCCTTGCCTAGATTGGGCACATAATCTTCTCCCAGCTCACCGGCGGCATGCAGACGGATCTTGTCGATCATCCGGGAGAAATAGACGAGTCCGTGGCAGGTGTCGTAGGGGCTGACAGGAACAGTGTTGCTCATGCCGCTAACTTAGAAGGGCTTTGAAAGCTATTCAAGAGAAAGAGAGCCGCAGCGATGCAGATGCAGGAATCAGCCACATTGAAGGAGGGCCAGTGATATGAGCCGAACTGAAAATCCAGGAAATCAACGACATGGCCCAGACGCAGCCGGTCGGTCACATTCCCGATGATGCCCGCCATCAACAGGATCCATCCCGTCTGCATCAAAACTCCCTGAAAGTGCTTTCTCATCACGATAAGCGCCACAAAGGCCACCGTTGCCAGAATGACAAAAAACAAGTTGCTGTCATGAAGCATCCCGAAAGCAGCGCCCGTATTGTAGACATGGGTGAGACAGAAAAAATTGGGAATGACCGGGATCGATTCCTGAAAGGGGATGAATCGGAGGACCAAGATCTTCGTGAACTGATCCAGCAGTGCCAGAATCAGAATCACTCCCCATGGTAAAAACCGCTTCATGCGGAAACAGACGGCGAGACAACCAAGGCTTCCACCGCATCTACGCAGCGCCCGCAGAGCGTCGGATGAGTTGCAAGGGAACCCACTTCATCACGATGACGCCAGCAACGCTCACATTTCTCGGCGGTGCTCTTGCCGATCACAATGTTCTTGGGACCCTTTTCAATGGAGAGATTACTCAGGATCAAAAACTCCTCGATCTCGGCAATTCCATGCCCGTTGTTCTCACCTTCTTCAACAGCACCCAGAACCAAGGGGTCCTCCGTAGTGACGGCGACCATGGCCTCAAGTGGCTTCCCAATTATCCCGTCGCGCTGGGCCTTTTCCAATGCCTGGGAGACATCGGCCCGCAGTGCCTGCAGAGCCTCGAAGCGTTTCAGGATATCCTGATCGGGAGCCTTCTCCTCGGGGAAGAGCTCGAGATGGACGGATCCTTCAGGACGGAAGTGACCCCATGCTTCCTCAGCAGTGAAGACAAGAACCGGGGCAAGCAGGCGGCATAAATCCTCGAAAACCTTGGCCATTACCGCTTGGGTGGCACGGCGACGTGGCGAGGAAACACTGTCGCAGTAGAGACGGTCCTTGGTCACATCGACGTAGATACTGCTCAGTTCCACAGCGCAGAACTGGGTGATCGCCTGATAAGCCTTCTGGAAGGCGAGTTCCTCGTAGGCTTTACGGCAGGTATTCACCGTCTCCTGCAGTCGAGCCAGGATCCATCGGTCGATTAAAGTCGGTTCCACGACGGGTGCTGCGGCATCGTAGTCGGCCAGATTGGCAAGCAGGATGCGGAGTGTATTTCGGATCCTCCGATAGGAATCGGTGAGACGCGCGAAGATCTCTTCGGAGAAGGGAACATCGTCGGTGAACTGGACGCTACTGGCCCAGAGACGGACGATATCGGCACCATAGGTCTTCACAAAATGATCGGCCTCGGTCGGCTTCTGATATCCTCCCTGCCCCTGATTCGACTTCGAGATCTTCTGACGTGTATCGACATCGACCACAAAACCATGGGTCAGGACGGTCTTGTAGGGAGCTTTCTCATTCAATGCCACCGAGGTCATCAGCGAGGACTGGAACCAGCCGCGATGCTGGTCTGTCGCTTCGAGATAGAGATCGGCAGGGAACTGAAGTTCAGGACGGCCACGCAGAACGGCCTCATGGCTCACTCCGCTATCGAGCCAGACATCGAGGGTATCATTGCGACGGACCGATCCGACAGGAGCCCCGGTCAGGCGGCACCACTCGGCATCATCCAGGGAGAACCAGGCGTTCGATCCCTTCTCAGCCACCACCTCGGAGACCTTCGCGATAACAGCGGGGTCCAGGATTGGATCTCCTTCAGGCGTGTAGAAAGCAGGAAGGGGAACCCCCCAACTGCGCTGGCGGGAAATACACCAGTCAGGACGGGACTCGACTGTGCCGCGGATGCGGTTGCGCCCCCAATGCGGAATCCAATTTGTGGCGTCGATTTCCTTCAGGGCAGTCTCGCGCAGAGCGTCGATGCGAATAAAGAACTGCTCAACAGCGCGGAAAAGAATCGGAGTTTTGGAGCGCCAGCAGTGGGGATAGCTGTGTTGATAGTTCTGACGACCCAGCAGGGCATTCTTCTCCGTGAGGATACGGATTACTTCCTCGTTGCCCTCGAAGACATTCTGGCCAACAAGCGAGGGAACGCCGCACTCCTCGGTGAACTTACCGTAGTCATCCACGGGAGAGAGCAGTTCAAGGCCGACTCTCCGTCCTAGCTGATAATCATCATCACCATGGCCGGGAGCGATGTGGACACAACCGCTGCCGGTCTCCAGCGTCACGAACTCGGCAGTGTGAATAGTCGAAATCCTGTCGAGGAAAGGATGATGTGCCTTGATACCCTCGAGCGTGACACCCTTGCGTGCCTCACCATGCTGAGAAAGTTCCAATCCGGTTGACTCCTTGAACTTCTCGGAAAGCCCCGCAGCCACGATCAGGCGTTCTGCGTCATTCTCGAGCAGCACATAGTCAAAGTCGCCATGGACGGCGATCGCGAGATTCGCGGGCAATGTCCAAGGAGTGGTCGTCCAGATCACGATTGAGAGTGGTTTGTCTATCGGAAGTCCGGCCGATGCGGCCTCATGAGTATCGACAACAAACTTCACGAAAATCGCAGGGGAGGTCTTGTCCTGATATTCCACCTCGGCTTCGGCCAGGGCTGTCTGAGCGCCTGTGCTCCAGAGGACCGGCTTCTTGCTGCGGTAGACCAGTCCCTTCTCGACCATGCGGCCGAAGGAACGGATGATCGCCGCCTCGTACGAAGGATCTAGCGTCAGGTAGGGATGCTCCCAGTCCCCGAAGACTCCGAGTCTGCGAAACTGGGTCCGCTGGATGTCGATGAACTTACGGGCATATTCCTCCGATTTCTGACGGACCTGAAGCGGCGTCAGGCCAGCGGAGGATTTCACCACGCGGAACTCGATCGGCAGACCGTGACAATCCCATCCCGGAATAAAGGGGGCCTGGAATCCGGCCATCGTCTTCGATTTAACCACGAGATCCTTGAGTACCTTGTTCAGGGCGGTTCCCATATGGACATCCCCGTTCGCAAACGGCGGCCCATCATGCAGGACATACTTCGGCGATCCCTCGCGTGCCTTCTGAATGGAAGCGTAGAGCTCCTCCTTCTCCCACTTGGCCAAAAGCTCCGGTTCACGCTGGGCAAGTCCCGCCTTCATCGGGAAGGGGGTCTTTGGAAGAAGAACGGTATCCTTGTAGCGACTCATGAGAAAAAGGCGTTTAGGCTGAAGACTGTTAGACTGAAGGCTAGAGAAAAATCAGCTCGAGCTGGAACGGATTTATTCCGACCTAACAGCCCAAAAAGCCTTTAGCCCTCAAAGGTGTCGTCGAGCCAGCTGAGTAGCTGGGAGATGGTCTCCACGGTTTCGTCACCCATGTTCGAGATACGGAAGGTCTCGCCTTTGATCTTTCCATAGCCTCCGTCGATGATACAGGAGTGCTTAGCCTTAAGACGGCCGATCCAAGCAGCGACATCCGCGCCCTTGTTGTTCTTCACGCAGGTCAACGAGACGGAGCGATACCCCTCGGGTGCGAAGAACTCCCATCCGCGGGACTTCACCCAATCGTGAACAAGTGCATTGGTGGCGGAGTGACGGGCGTAACGGTTCTCAAGACCTTCGGTGGCAATATCCTCAAGCTTCGACTGGAGCGCAAAGATGTGCGAAATGACTGGGGTGCTTGGAGTCATGTCTCCCTCGTGGTTCTTCTGGAACTCGAGGAAATCGAAGTAGTAGCCGCGTCCTTTGATCTCGGCGGCGCGCTTCATTGCCTTCTCGGAGACAGAGAAGAGCGCCATACCGGGAGGCAGGGCGAGAGCCTTCTGGCTACCGGTCAGCATCACGTCGATGCCGAGCTCATCCATGGGGACGGGAAGCACGGAGAATGAGGAGACCGTGTCGACGATCAGCAGGACCTCGGGGAATTCCTTCAGCACATCGGTGAGTTCCTTCAGCGGATTCATGCAACCGGTCGAGGTCTCGTTATGGATCAGAGTCACGACATCGATGTCCCCCTTGGAGAGACGCTCGCGCAGGAGTTCGGGAGTGATCGGGTTGCCCCACTCGACCTGAAGCTTCTCGGCCTCGTAGCCGCAGCGCTTGGCGACATCGTTCCACTTGTCGGAGAAGGCTCCGGTCATGCAATTAAGGACCTTCCCTTTGACAAGGTTGCGAAGGGCGCCCTCCATGATTCCCCAGGCAGAGGAGGTGGAGATATAGACGGGGCGCTTCGTATGGAAAAGTTGCTGGAGACCCGGTTGAACAGAAGTGTAGAGCTTTTTGAAGTCATTGCCGCGATGTCCGATCATCGGCTTGCGGAAGGCTTGGAAAGTTTTCTCAGAGACCTCAACGGGTCCCGGGCTGAAGAGTTTGATATGTGAGCTCATGAAGTGGTTGATTTTGCCAGAAAGACTCAGTTTTCCCAGAGAAAGTTTTCCAAACGCAGCTTGGAGATCCTGGCTTTTGCCTCCTCGGCCCTAGGACCACCTTCGGCGACAATCTGCCCATAGAGCGCTACCGCATCGTTCCACTGCTTGCGGTTCTCAAGCAAGCGGGCCCCTTCAAAGGCTGCCTTGTCATGCCAGAGCTGCTCCGGCTCATTGGAGCGTGGATTCTTAAACGCCTGATAGCAGGTGGCGAGGGCCGCGTCACCTTCACCGAGACTCTCCAGAATAAGAGCACTCTTGCAGAGCGCTTGGTTCCGCCAGCGAAGTGAAATCGTAGGATCCGATGCCAGCTCCTGCCAGCTCTTCAGGGCCTCGCGTTCCTTGAGAGGATCCTTGGCCCCGAGTTGATGAAGGGTATCCCCCTTGGCCATGAGGGCGGCAGCGATCAATTCGGCATCGGGGCCGGCGGACACATTGGTTCCTCCGGAAGACCGTGACAAGAGGATCTTGTCGTAGATAGCAAGTGCCTCCAGGGGAAGATTCTGGGCGTTTTTCAGTGCTCCTTCCTGAAGACGGGCTTGCCAAACCATGCGGTCATTACCGCCCGTCGCCGCCACGCGTTCCAGCAGCATCAGGGAATCGTCAATCGACGTGGGATCCATTGAGCGGGCTGCGGACTGCGCGGCCAGAAAAAGGGCATGGCGTCCCAGATCGGTTCCCGCATCGGAAGCCGCAAGCTGCTCAAACTCCACCCTTGCTCCCTGGACATCCCCGTTGGAAAGAAGAGCCTCCGCGAGCTTCAGCCGGACCTCGGAGACGAAACGGGAGTCAGGATGCTTCTCTAGGAAAGTACGGGCGGTGGCAATCACAGCGGCCCCATCCGCCTTATGTCCGGTATCCTTCAAAAAGACATTTAGGTACTCCTCCCTCTCCGGTTCGGATGAGTTCTCGTGGATAGCCTTGGCAAGATCACTGACCGCAGCATCTCCCTTTCCCGACTTCATGTTCAGTTCGGAGGCGGCAAGTCGCGCACGTGACTTGATTGCCGGATCCGTCGCCTTTTCGGCGACCAGCAGGATCATGGGCAGACCGGAAGCCTCACCCCGACGTGCCAGATCCTGAGCAATCTGGAGCTGCATCTCCTCGGAGGCAACTCCGGTATGGCTCTGCACTATTTCCTGGGCTGCCTGGGAGAGATCAAGAGATCCCCTTCCCGTCTTCGCGATCAGGGCTGCCTGGTTGAAGAGTGCATCGTTGGCAAGCGATGGATCCAGTGTAGATGCCTGAGTGAAGGCTGCCTTGGCCTCCTCGGGCTTTCCAGCTGATGATGCCGCAAGCCCCCTGAGGTATGCCAACCGGGCACGGAGCTCAGGCGTGGCAGAGGCTCTGTCAACAGCTAGGCTGAAAGCCTCTGCGCCCATGCCATGCTGCAGCTTCGAGGAAACAAGCAGGATCGTTGCCCGGTCGCTCAGGGGATCGGTGGGATAAGACTTGATGAGGCCATCCAGTATGGATTCCGCCAACTCGGGATGACCCAGTCTTAACTCTCCCTTCGCCTGATAATAGGAGGACAGCTTAGCCCGGGAAGGTTTGGAGGCATCCCCTGACCATTTCTTCAACTCAGCAGTATCCGGGGTGCCGGCCTTTGCGTAGAATTGGTCCAGCAATCGGAACTGATCCTCCATAAGGGGCGCCTGATCGACGGAATCGAGTCGTTTCTCCAACAACTCGATTCCTTTGAGTGTACTGATCGGGTTTGTCGTCGAGTCGAGGCAGAGAGCCTCGCCAAGCGTAGCAGCAGAAATAATCCAAGGTGACACGGGTGGGATCGCGGCAAAGAGTTTTCTGGCATCAACAATCTTACCGGCACGCCATGCTGCAAGGGCCTTCAAATAGGAAGCCGAGGCCTTCCCCTCGTCGCTTCGGAAACCGGAGGATGGGATCGCCTGCAAGGCATCCTCGGTCTTGCCGAGAGCTAACAAATCAGTACATCTCTCCAGAAGAACATCCTCAGCTACCGGGGAGTCACCGGGAATTTTCTCCAGAACAACCAGTGCTCCGGTCGGATCATTGTTCCCTCGGAGTGCTCTTGCTAGGCAGAGCGCGAGTGTGTCCGACTCAACACCCGGGATGTGGGCATCCTTCTCCCTCAGGCTTGAAAAGATCTCCTTGGCCGAGGCAGGATCGCCATTCCCAAGCAGAGCGAGTCCCTTCCAATAACAAAGGGTCGGATCATTTAAGAAATCAAGTGGGGCGATGACGACCAATGCCTCCTCGAACCGACCGCCAGAGACCAGGAGAACGGCCAAGCGCTGAGTCAGTTCAGTTTTCTTTAACGGATCCAGTTCCTGCTGGATCTGCGTGCGGAGGAGCGCTGCGGAGACTTGGGGAAGGTGTTCGAGAGCGGCCGTTTTTGCCAGATCGACTGGCGGTGTGGAATTGCTCTCCTGCGCCGAACCAAAGGGACAGAAAAAAATTACCGCTGCAAAACCCGTCGCAACCACGATCCCGTATGACTTCCGGCATACTCGGCCACCTCGTTGGGTGTCCCGCAGACCACAAGGCTCCCCCCCTGCTCTCCCCCTTCGGGCCCCATGTCGATGATCCAGTCCGCGCATTTGATAACTTCGAGATTATGTTCGATGACGATGAGTGTATTTCCGCCGTCGCGCAACCTCAGCAGCACTTCCAGCAGTTTTTGAATGTCTGCAAAATGAAGCCCCGTGGTCGGTTCGTCGAGCAGGTAGAGCGTGCGACCGGTGGCTTTCTTGGAAAGTTCACTGGCTAGCTTCAGCCTCTGCGCTTCGCCGCCCGAGAGCGTGGTGGCCGACTGACCGAGCTTGAGATAGCCGAGCCCGACCTCCTGAAGCATCTCGAGCTTGCCATGAATGGCCGGAATCGAGCGGAAGAATCCCGCAGCATCGTCGATCGTCAGTTCCAGCACATCGGCGATATTCTTTCCCTTATAGGAGATCTCGAGGGTCTCCCGGTTGAATCGGCGCCCGCGGCAGAGCTCGCATTCGACAAAGACATCGGCCAGGAAATGCATCTCGATCCGGATCATTCCATCCCCCTCGCACTCCTCGCAACGACCTCCCTTCACGTTGCAGGAAAAACGCGCCGGGGCATAGCCGCGGACCTTGGCAGCAGGCAGACCGCTGAAAAGATCCCGGATCGGCCCGAAGACACCGGAATAAGTGGCCGGATTGGATCGGGGCGTCCGGCCGATCGGGCTCTGGTCGATCACCACAACCTTGTCGAAGGCCTCGTCACCCAAGATCCGTCCATATTCACCAGGGACATCCTTAGCCCCGTAGAACTGACGGGCTAGCGCACGGTGCAGGATATCGTTCACAAGAGTCGATTTCCCACTACCGGAAACTCCCGTCACAACGGTGAAGAGTCCCACCGGGAAACCGACCGTGATCTTCTTCAGATTATTCTCGGAGGCATCAGTCACGGTTAGCCATCCGGGACCTGGGGCCAGCTTCATGGGAGGACGATTGCGGATCCTGGGAACGGAGATCTTCGCCTTGCCCGAGAGGAACTGGCCCGTCAGCGAGGCGGGATTGGCAAGGATCTCAGCCGGAGTTCCGATCGCCACGATCTCCCCTCCCCTGGGGCCGGCCCCGGGTCCCATGTCGAGGATGTGGTCCGCGGCAAGGATCGTCTCCTCGTCATGCTCGACAACGACTACAGAATTCCCCAGATCGCGTAGCCCCCGGAGGGTAGCAAGCAAGCGATCGTTGTCCCGTTGGTGCAGGCCGATGCTCGGCTCATCAAGAACATAGAGCACCCCCGCCAGACCCGAACCGATCTGCGTCGCGAGACGAATGCGTTGGGCCTCACCGCCGGAGAGCGTGCCGCTTTCACGGTTGAGCGTCAAATAGCCCAGACCCACTTCGACAAGGAAGCCGAGCCTTGCCCCGATCTCGCGTAGCAGATCCTCCACCACCTTGCGTTCGGATGCGGTGAGTTGAAGTCCGGCTATGACCTCACAGGCCTTTGCAGCGGGAAGTGCGCAGAACTCCTCGATGTTCCATTCCCTTTTCTCGGATCCGACGATGCTTTCCAGCGTGACACCCAGGATCTCCGGACGAAGGCGGGCTCCTCCGCAAGTCGCACAGGCTTTGCGGGCAAAATAGGACTTCAATCTGTTTTTCTTCAGCTCGCTCGCGGAAGTCTGCATCTGGCGCTCCACCATCGGAACCAAGCCCTCGAATGCCTTGATCTGGGGAGCCCGTCCTCCTTTGCCCTCGTTTCCGCCAAGCTCCAGCATTTCACCATTCGTTCCGTAAAAGAGCTTCTGTTTGAACTCCTCTGGCAGATCGCGGAACGGCACATCTTGGGATGCTCCTGTCGCCTCGCAGAGAGCCTCCAGAACAAGCTTATAGTACTGTCCCATCCTCTTGTCGGGTTTTCTCCAGGGACGGATGGCTCCCTTCTCCAGAGGGGCTAGCTTCATCTCGGGATCCACCAGCAGACCCGGATCGCAGAAAGGCTCGGTCCCGAGCCCCTGGCATGCTGGGCAAGCACCCAGATGACTATTGAAGGAGAAGTGCCTCGGCGTGAGTCGCGGCATCGAGAACCCTGTCTCCGGATTGCAGAAATCCGTGGAGAAAGGCCGCTCGCTCCATTGCTCGGACAGAGCACCGGAGGAACCGGGTGCCTGATAAAGCACGATCACCATGTTGTTTCCCCAGCGAAGAGAGGTCTCCAGCGAATCGAGCAGGCGCTCGCGGATTCCCTCGCCCTCACCTTCGGATCTCAACGCCAAACGATCCACCACAGCCTCGATCATGTGTTTTTTGGACTTCAGCAACTTGATTGGCTCCGGACGACTCAGATCAATGATTTCACCATCGATCCTCAGGCGCACAAATCCCTCACGACGTGCCCGATCGATGACATCGCGGAATTCACCAGCCTCGTTGCGAACAAGCGGCGCCAGCAGCATCATGCGCGTTCCCTCGGGCCATGAGAGAATCTCGGTTGCGATCTGCTGAGGTGACTGGCGGCGCACCGCGGCTCCCGTCTGCGGATCGTGCGGCACACCAATGGCAGAGTAGAGGACGCGTAGGTAATCGTAGATCTCGGTCGTGGTGGCTATCGTCGAACGGGGATTCGGCGGGGCGATCCGCTGCTCGATCGCAATCGCTGGATAGAGCCCCTCGATGTGGTCCACCTCGGGCTTCTGCATCTGGTCGAGGAACTGCCGCGCATAGGCCGAGAGGCTCTCGACGTAACGGCGCTGTCCTTCGGCAAATAGGGTGTCAAAGGCAAGCGAGGACTTCCCCGAACCGCTCGGCCCAGTGATGACCACGAGCTGGTTGCGCGGGATCGTGACATCGAGGTTGCGCAGGTTGTGCTGCCGCGCCCCCTTGATCCGAATAAAAGAGTTGGGAACCTGCGCCTCAGTCATTTTGCTCAGTCCTGCTGGAGCCGCTTCCGGGGTGCATCACCGAAGCGGTCATGGGCTTCGTTCAGGATGTTTACCAACGAGGGGTATCCGGCCTTCCTGCCGATCTCTCTGATCACGGCCTCGTCGAACTCCGCGGCATTGATACCGGGAAACCAATGCCCTCCGTTACCGAGCAGGTTATAGCGGAGCTTTCCATAGGCCTGCATGTCGAAGGCCCGGTCTAGCGCCCGGAGCCTCACGATTTCCTGAAGGTTGATCCCGCCCGGTACCTCCCCGAAGGGTGGAAGATCCCGATCCCAGCGCGCCGGCATGGGAAATCTGTTGATCCGCAGAAACTCCTCCTCGAGGCGCCTCGCCGTTTCGCGGACCCGATCCCAGGTATCCTTATGTTCCATGAGGGGAAGGATCTTCAGATGCTCGTCGAAATCCGAAGGCCTCGCTGCCCCGATGCTGAGCGTGTTCACCTCGGGATGCATGAGGCAGTAGAGGTCATTGAAGACCATCGGCGAATAGGGGGAGCAGAGCCCGGAGAGCTTCTCCGAGGGTTGGTGCAGGCACCCCCCCTTCTCCGTGGGACTGATGATGAAGACCCCCATGTCATGCCTAGTGGCCGCCTCGACAGCGCTCCAGTTGGTCTGGTTCATGAAGTACCAGTGGAGATTCACATAGTCGAAGGCATCGCTCGCGATAATCTCCTCGATCAACTCACACGGCGCATGGGTTGAGAAACCGAGGAAGGTGGCCCTCCCCTCATGGATGATTTCACGGGCTGCCTCGAGTGCCCCGCCGGGGCGGATCGTCTCCTCCCAGCACTCCCGGTCATTGATCCCGTGGATGGAGAGAAGGTCGACATGTCCCAACTGCAGGTTGTGCATCGACTGCTCAAAGGTCGCGCGAAAATCCGCGGCGGAGGACGGGGCAACCTTAGTCTGGATGATCATCTCCTCACGCGGAAGATTCGGCAGAATCCTTCCCAACTGAACCTCCGAGGTTCCGTAACCACGGGCTGTCTCGATGTGGTTGATGCCGGATGCGAGCGCCTTGCGGATGCACTCCTCGAGGTTGGCCTGCCCCTCGGGCGTGATCCCGTCGGCCTCCTTGTCATCCCAGCTATGCTGGTAGCGCATCCCCCCGCAGGAGAGGACGGGCATCTCGAGTCCGGTCCGACCGAAGCGTCGCGTGATCATGGAATGAGTTGGAAAACGGAAACCGACTCAATCTCGGCTGTCTGCGGGAACATGTCGAGTGGGGTCACCTGAACGAGACGATAGTTGCCGGCCAGTCGCTTGGCATCGCGGGCAAGCGTGGCGGGATTACACGATACATAGACAATGCGCGCAGGAGGATTGTGCAAGATGGCTTCCATGGCCAATTCAGCAAGCCCCTCAGAGGGGGGGTCTAGCAGAAGAACAGTTTCCTCCGACTTGCCGGCTCCCAGCGCCTCACTCAACTTCAGCTCGACATCACCCGCCAGATACTCCTCGTTCTCGGCGGCCTGACGACTCGCCATCGCCACCGAGGCGATCGAGCGCTCGATGCCGATCACCCTCGTAAAGAGCTCTTGTAACTCATGGGCAAAGAAACCGGCTCCGCAATAGGCATCTACAAGCAAACCGACGATCGGAGTGGCCTCACCAGAAGGTCTGACGGCTTCCCGGACTGTCTCTTTCAGAATCTCAGCCACGGCATTGTTCACCTGGCGGAAGCCCCCATAGCGCTTCTTCTCACCGATGAGGTAGTCGCCGTCACGCGGGCGCTCCTTGAGCAGATCCTGGAATCCCAGATCAACCTCGGGCGAAGCGATCAAACACTTCTTCACCGGAATCACGCGGTTCGATCCCTCGGCAAAGAATCCGACATTCCCGTCACGCACATGGACGGCGATTCGGTTGCGGTAGCCGTAGGGCTCTGGCGACGCGATCATTGGGAGTACAGGTGGTTCGCTTAGGCCTCCAAGCCTGCGCAGGGCCTCGCGAAGCTGAGTCTCCTTAATCTGCAGTTGATGGGGATAGTCGATATGCTGGTAGGAGCAACCACCGCATTTGAGGAACACAGGACACGGAGGGTCGACCCGATAAGGAGAGGGCTCAAGCACTTCAAGCAGCCAGGCCTCCATCATGCGTGACTTCACCTTGGCGATTTTGACACGGACCTTTTCCTTCTCGATCACACCCGGCACAAAACAGGCCACCCCATCGATCCGGCCGACCCCCCTGCCGCCGAAGCCGATGTCATTGATTTCCACATCGATCTCCTGGCCCGTTTTGATTTTTGGAGCAGCGGATGTCTCGGAGCTGTTTTCTTTAGTGTCCATTCCCTAGGATCGTTCAAAGGCAACCCCGACCTAAAGAACGAAATACAGGATGAAATCGCGAACTGACCTCAAATCCGACGAACGCTTCATGCGTCTGGCAATTCAGGAAGCAACGAAGGCTCAGGGACTGACAGCTCCGAATCCGGCCGTGGGAGCAGTGATTGTGAAAAACGGTAGAGTCATCGCCAAGGGATACCACCATGCCGTAGGCCTCCCGCACGCGGAGATCGAGGCGATCAGGAAACTGATTTCCGATTTTCCCCTTCAGCCTTCAGCCTTCAGTCTTCAGCCTCGTACGCTTGCGGACGCGACCCTCTACGTCACCCTGGAGCCCTGCTCCTCCCACGGGAAGACCCCACCATGCACGGAGGCGATTATCGGGGCAGGAATCTCACGCGTCGTCTACGGCGCCACCGACCCCGACAAACGACACCAGGGACGGGCGGCAAAGATTCTCCGCAAGGGCGGCATCGAAGTGACCGAGGGGATCCTCTCAAGGGAATGTGCCGCGTTGAACTCCCATTGGAACCACCGTGCATCCACAGGGCTTCCCTGGGTCATCGCTAAGGCAGGAATGTCACTCGACGGACGGATCGATTCCCCCCCTCACCGCAGATGGATCACCTCTGCCGCCAGCCGCAAGGAAGCCATGCGCCTCCGAGCCTCGGTTGAGGCCATCCTTATCGGAGGCGGCACAGTCCGTACCGATGATCCCTCCCTCACCATCCGAGGCATCAAACTTCCAAAAGGTAATCCCCAACCATGGAGAGTCGTCTGGTCACGCACCGGCAAGATCCCCAAGAAATCCAAACTCCTCACCGACACCCACCGCGCCCGCACACTGGTCTTCAGCGGCATGACGCTCCGGAAGGTCCTGCAGGAACTTGGCAAGCGTGGCATCTCGAGCGTCCTGATCGAGGGTGGCGGACAAACGCTAGGCGAGGCCTTCAAGCGCAAGCTTGTCGACGAAGTCCGCTTCTTCGTCGCCCCGGTGATCCAAGGCGGAAGCGTCCCCGCCGTCAGCGCACTAATCTCCCATACCCAACTGAAGGATGTCACCTACACCAAGATCGGATCGGATGTGATGATCTCGGGATTAGTGAAGAAGGACTGAGCATTAAATGATATTCCGCAGCCGTGACGTATGCGTAGCAACTGCCGGGCCAGCAAACGCAGAGGTGGCAAAGATTTTTAGAAAAGAAAGGGGGAAGACGCTTAGTGAATTGCTAGCGTGTTAGCATTCGCCCGCAATAGAGATGCCGATCGGATCAATGATACGCATCCCCAGGAAACTGCATTTTATGTCGAGAGAATTTGCCAAATCAGGGGTGTTTGCCGTGGTGAATTGCGCCCAACTAAGCACTTCCACCAATAGAACTCGGACAAAGGTTGTGGGATACTTTCAATATGAAAACAACCTCACTGATCATGCTGGCTTTGATCACATCACTCGCCCTTATCCTTTCGGGTTGCGCGGGAACGCTGAGTCTTTTCTGATTTGGGTTTCAGGGTTTACGGAATAACCGTATTTGCCTTTTCGGCATTGATCCAACTCTCGATCAGGCTTGGAGGCTGATAGTTCTTATAATATACTTCGCAATTCTTATGCCGCTGCATGATGGGAGACGTACGGCTCCCTCAAGCCAAAGAGTTTGCCAAGAATGGGCTATCTGCTGGGATAAATTCGTTTAAGCGGTTAGAGAATCACCAGATTGCTGCGATCCAAGAGAACAAGGAAAGGAGCTATGTGCTACTGAGGGTGCCCGCTGAGTGGTACGAGTGCCGGGTTAGAATTCCCTCAACAACCGCCCCGATTTGACCAAGGGGTTTTTGAACCCGTTCTCCCTTAGGGCATACCAGAAGGTGACCGCATTGATTCCCAGAATCGGGATACCCAACTGCGACTCCAGCTTCTCGGTGACCTGGATCATGCTCATGTTCGTGCCTAATTGGAGGATTGCTTCAAGATGGTTTTCAGGTGTTGTCAGACACTTCACGATCACCTCCTCCTTAACCGAGTCGGGAATGTGGGAGATATCCATAGCGTTGGCGCAAGCAAAGCCGAAGCTTGCGACAACCTCGTATCCTAGATCCTCGAACATCTTGATGGCATTCTCATTTCCTTTCTTATTAAAGGGAGTGATCAGGCCGATCCGCTTTGCCTTGTACTTCTTCAATGCGGCATCGGCTGCATCATGCCATGTTGCCCATGAATAGTCGTATCGGGACTCGATGCCGCTCATCAGTGATCTGATCTCACCGATGCCGTACAGGATATGCTCCAGGCTCATGCCCATGATGAGGTATTCCGGCTGCGCGAGGGTTGCCTGCTGGATGGCCTTTTCAAGTCCGGCAATGAATTGATCCTTGTAGGCAAGCAGATCGGCCTCCGTCTTGAGCTGCGCCTTGGGGGTTTGAATATTGACTGTGTGGATCCCCACCCCGTCGAGTCCTCCGGCGCCTTGATTGTTGCAGATGATGCTCCAGAGTTCCGACTCCATGCTCGTGTTGGTGGCAGGGATCAGGAGACCGAACTTTCTTTTGAAGCTTCTCACATCGGGCTGACCCGGCGAAGTGTCCATGTTGATTCCTGAAAAGGGCTTCCCGTTCATCACCATGCCTGATGAAGCAATGGATGGCATCGGCGCCTTATTGACGTCCGGCAAATGAATGACCTTTCCTGAAAGCGCTCCGATGATCGTCCGGTTGTCCATGATCCCATCATTGGTCAGTGAGAGGGTATCGTGTGGCAAGGATGATTATTGACTGATTCCAGGCAGGGATACGGACTGCAGAGTTGCCGCAGTAGCAATAAATCCTATCACTACGGTGAGCCTCCTCATGTTTTGCAATATCAGCGCTTCCCTAAGTCTTTAGGAGAACGCCTCTCCGGATCAAGCCCTTGGACATCACCATTCGACGCCGAATTCAGGCCCCGCATCCAGCATGCGCTGGACCATCCCGGCACTTGGCAGCGGCGGCACCTCCTCTCCCTCCCCAACAGGATCCAACGACTTCTCAAACCACCCTTCCATCCCAGCCGGGGTAAAAGTTGCGATCATCTTGGCGTGGCCTGATCCCGTGTTGCGATAGGTGTGGGGAACCCCACGCGGTGCATGGACGAAATCTCCGGCCCGGACATCGACCCTCTTCCCCCCCACCTCGATCTCCAACTCCCCTTCCAGGAGATAGAAACATTCATCCTCCCGGAGATGGGTGTGCATCGGAGGTCCCCCGCCCGGCGGCACCAAGCACTCCACGATGAAACAGGAGCCAGCACTGGTTTCCCCTGTGATAAGAAAGCGGTAGCGGTCACCACCCGGACCCCAGAAGGATTTCCCTGAACCGAGTGGGACGTGAATGACGGGTGTCGTGGTCATGACATGAGTGTTGTGGAGAAATAACCGATGCTTATTGGACCCCTGATCAGTGTGGCAATCAATCGTGAGCGATCACAGTCCCCTCGATGACTTCAGGCTTCTGCTTCATAATCTGGGAGGCCGTAAAGTTCTCGTGAACCCACTCAGCGGCCAGAGGTACCGAGGCCTCCGCCTCATCTCGGCTACCGAAAAGACTGAACGAGGTTCCCTCGCCCTTTCCGTTATCGAGCCAGTAGTAGCGGACAAACCCCATGGCGTTCTTCATGATCGGCATGAAGCCGTTGGTAAGCTTCTCAGCGATCTCCTTACTGTCCTTGGGATCGAAGTGGTAGTGGCGTATGACGGCGTGCATGGGTGGATCGCATTCTTTGCCCATCCAGACAGCAAGTCAAAAGAATGGTAGGTCGGCAGGAACTACAGATTTAATATGGAATTGCTTGCCTGGCCGTTGATTGCTTCGCCGTTACCCGACGGGTTGATGCCACTTCCCTCCCGGAAAGCTGTGGCACCCTTCGGGGAGCGATTGCATCGCTCTCTTCCGCACACCCTCCCGGGTGTTTGGTTCAACCTTCAGACTACGCTTCACGTAGTCCACAACCCTGCCGCCCGGCACACAGGGCCTCTATCTAGGAGGAGACTTCAACCGCCCTATTCCCGCCCAGACCAATACCAAGACCACCGGAACAGATCCCGCCATCAGCCAAACCTTAGGTAGATGCCACGCATCAGCCAAGGGTGCCGTCAGGTAGGCCATCAGCTCCAAAACATAATAGCTGATGGCGATCACCGAGAGGCCCTCGACCGTATGTTGCAGGCGCAAGGACGTATCTGCGCGGGTGTCCATGCTCTGCAAGATTTGTTGGTTTTGTGCCGAGCGCTCCACATCGACTCTGGTGCGAAGAAGTTCCGCTGCTCGTGCTGCACGATCCGCCATGGAGGTAAGGCGCGCTTCGGTGGAACGTACGGTGCGCATTGCAGGGTCATAACGGCGCAACATGAATTCAGCAAAGGTTTGTCGCCCTTGAAACCGCGTCTCACGTAAGACGGAGATGCGTTGATGCACAATTGCCTCATAGGCTGCGGTGGCCGGCAAACGAAAGCTGGTCTGTACTGCAAGACGTTCCAGTTGCCCCGCAATGGAGAGTAACTCGTGGAGTGTTTCTTCGGCGGATTCTCCGCGCTCATCCAACCCTGAGACCAGCGCCGAAAGGCGCGGATCCAGCGCATTCAGCTCTCCCGATAATTCCCATGCCCTTGGCAGACCCAGCATCGAGGCTGCACGATAGGTTTCCAACTCGCAGAGACGTTGCACAATCCGCCCGACCCTTCGTGTGCCCGTTCCTTTTCGCACGAAAACCGAAAAGCGCATGAACCCCGCTGCATCGATGCAAAAATCCCCAGCAACGACCGCCGCCCCATCGAGGACATAGGAGACTGCGAGACTTTCGGGAATGAACCAATCGAGCAACATCGGCAGGATCAGGTCCTCATCCTCGGGCAGTTGCTCGATGCGGATCATCATCGCAACCATGGTCTGACCAGGTGCTTTGGCCAACCATTCGGGGGGTAATACGGCCGCTCCCGCTGGATCAAAAGGCCGTGCATCCAAACCGGGGGTAAAGGCGGAATAGGTCACAAACTCCGTGTGCGATTCCCATTTCAAATCTGTTTTGCCCAGACTTGCTTCGAAATGCGTCGCTCGAGGCTCGGGCTGATTCACTCCAAATTGATCGAGCAGGGTAATCAGATGGGCCAAGTCCCGATCGCGGTCGCGTTTGCGGGCGTCTTTGGGTTCCTTAATCGCAAAATAAACCACCTGACAGGGCGTCGTCAGTACCGGGAAAGGACGCGCGTGCAGCTCATTGACCATGGCATAGCGCAGGGGATGATCGGGGAGGGTCCTCATGGCTTCGTAGTGACTTGTATCAATCTAGCCTTCATTAGGCGGAAACAAAGTGCCAAAGATGAAACGTCCCTAGAGTCCATGGATACTCACATCCCATCCCACCACCTGGTGGCATGGCTGGAGCCTTCTCTTTCTCAGGGGCGTCAGCGATCACGGCCTCGGTGGTGAGGAGAAGTCCGCTGATGGAAGCGGCGTTGGGAAGGTTACCTTACATGCGACTAAAAAATGGCGAGGCAATCTTATGCGGAGTTGCGATGTTCAATTCTTCGCTGTCCACCTAAAGACCCTTTTTCTGAGGAACTTTGACAATGCGATTGGTGTCGTAGCCCTGGTTGGCGGCCTTTTGAAGAAGTGACTGATATGTGATTTCAGGCAAGGTGGATGTCCGCGCCATTATCCAAATCAGATCCCTTGAGGGGTAACCAATGATGGTTGTGCTGTAATCATCTGCCAAATCGATGACGAGATAGGGCGCCTTGAAGGGCCAGATGAACTGGACTCCCCAACGGGCATTGGTCTGCTTATCCAGCACGCTTCCAATTGCGTGCATCTCTTGGCGCTTTGCCGAGAGATCCTTCTTGTGGAAGGCGTAGGTGATGTCGATGCGACCATCTGGCCTCATCTTGTAGATATCCATCGTTCCCAGATTGTTCTTTTCCACAATCCAGGGGATCGTTCCGATCACATACCACTCACCCATGAACCGGGTCAGATCGACATGATCAACCGTTCTCAAAGGTGCTTTTTTTGGAGGCGTTGACATGCATCCGCACAATAGCACCACGGTACAAAGCAGGATTGTTAAGAGGGCTGTTTTCATAATTTTCTGAGACTGATCTCAGCTTTCTGAATGGCGAAGGAAAAAACGGGTGATTCATCCCTCCCCAGTAAAATAAACGCAAGAGCCAAGAGGATTTCGCCTGCTGCCACGCTGGGTATTGGGGGGTGTGCGTATTTTATCCCTCGGCTAATTAGAGATCTGAGTGGTCAGCGGATCTTACGTCCCTGGATGATCTGGATCAGAAGGATCACCAGAGCGAAGACGAGCAGGATATGGATGAACCCTCCCAGTGTGTAGGCGCTGACGAGTCCGAGCGCCCAGAGGACAAGAAGAACGATGGCGATTGTGTAGAGCATAATGGCGGTAGGTTTGGGGTGATGTTTTGGTGAGAGATGCGTTTAGTTTTTAGTAGTTTACCGAACGCGTCGTGGTAGTCGTGTTCGGCGTGGTCCTGCTCGTGTGGAGTGAGAAGCATGAAGTCAGCGTTAGGGTGAGTATCAAACAGCTGATTCCGATGATGCTTGTTGTTTTCATGGGGCAACCTTACTCCCGGAAGAGCCCCCGGACTAGATGGGGAAGTGCTTAGAAACGGCTAATGAATATGCTTAGCGGGCTCGAGTGACACATTGTGGCGAACTAAGCGCTTCCACCAATAGAGAGCGCTCGAAGGTTCTGGGATGCTTCCAACATGATCACAAACACCAATGTCATGAGGGCTCTCGTCTATCAGGGGCCGCGCAAGAAATCATTGGTTGATCGTCCCAAGCCAGAGATCAAGGAACCCACTGATGCAATCGTTAAAATCACCAAGACGACGATTTGCGGAACCGACCTCCATATCCTGAAGGGTGATGTCGCAAGCTGCCAACCGGGAAGAATTCTTGGCCACGAGGGCGTTGGCATCGTCGAGCAGGTCGGGATCGCAGTGACGGCTTTCAAACCAGGAGATCATATCCTGATCTCCTGCGTCACAGCATGCGGCAAATGCGACTATTGCCGCCGGCAGATGTATTCGCACTGCACAACTGGGGGATGGATACTCGGGAATACGATCGATGGAACACAAGCCGAGTTTGTTCGCATTCCTTACGCAGACACCAGCCTCTACCCTATTCCAGATGGTACGGACGAGGAGGCAGTGGTCATGCTGAGTGATATTTTACCGACAGGATTTGAATGCGGAGTACTCAATGGCAAAGTCGCTCCGGGAAATACCGTGGCTATCATCGGAGCGGGACCGGTAGGGCTGGCGGCCCTACTCACTGCTCAATTTTATTCGCCAGCCGAGATCATCATGATTGATCTGGACGAGAACAGACTTGAAGCCGCCAAGCGATTTGGCGCGGCATCAACCATCAACAGCGCAGACGGCCGCGCAGTGGAAACAATCAGGAAGATGACCTGTGATCGAGGCGTCGACACCGCCATTGAGGCGGTTGGCATTCCGGCCACGTTTGAATTGTGCGAGCAGATCGTAGCTCCTGGAGGAGTCATCGCGAATATCGGCGTGCATGGAAACAAGGTTGATCTCCATCTGGAAAAACTCTGGGACCGCAATATTTCCATCACCACGCGACTCGTCGATACGTCAACAATTCCCACACTGTTCAAAACCGTTGCGTCTCACAAGATCGACGCCAAGCGTCTGATTACCCATCACTTCAGATTGGATAACATCCTGGAAGCCTATGCGACCTTCGACAACGCCTCTAAGAGCAAGGCACTCAAGGTAATCATTGAGCCGTAGCGATTCCCGTAGCGACCTACTACATCCAGCTACCCCCATCCTCTTTGAGACATGGAGAACCCCCTCAGAGCGAAGGAGTTCCCTAGGAAAACCGAGACTCGGGCTCGCGGGATACCGGGACAACAAAAAACCCATCCCCCCCATTGCTGGAAGATGATAGGTCTTGTGGTATTAGTCTGAAAAATCTTTAAGCCGTCTTCTTCCTGAGAAGAACGATCAACATTCCGAGTGCTCCGAGTCCGAGGAGGCCGAATGTGGAGGGTTCAAGGACTGCCGGTTCTTCGAGGAATATTCTTTTAAAATAACCCATGGTTTTCTCAGTTAAAGGTCTGAATGTTACTTCACCTTAGAAGTTATCGCAAAAGACTTATGATCATCCTCGTCGAGCATTTCGCACAGCGTGGTTCTTTCTGGCTTGAGTCCAAGGGATTCACACTCTGTGGAAAACCACTCCTTCTTTTCAGAATCATTATAGGGGGAGCTTTTCTCTACATCTGAGCTCCATTGAGTGATTTCTGACCTTGTTTTGGGAATGCCGTGATTGTTTAGCCAATCAACAATTTCGCTATCAGTCTTTTTGTCAATGAGAAGGGTTTTAATTTCATCTCCTTTAATTCCTTTGAAAGAAAAAAGAATGTTATCCAGCGGGCAGTCAAAATGATAATCGCCAGAGGTCCGTTCAAGAGTAGCACGTCCTTTATCCAGAGAACGTGCTAGTATAGAATAACCACCGAGGCGGTTTCTAGGGCTCCGGGGAGCGTGGGCAGTCAGGTCGTAATTTGTATTCATTGTAGGTTTTGCGTTTGTGCTTTGATGGTGGATAGGGAATTTATTTTCAGAATTGGCGAGATCCTAGCCAAGCTTACGTCCCTGGATAATCTGGATCAGAAGGATCACCGGAGCGAAGACCAGCAGGATATGGATGAACCCTCCCAGTGTATAGGCGCTGACGAGTCCGAGAGCCCAGAGGACAAGAAGAACGATGGCGATAGTGTAGAGCATAATGGCGGTAGGTTTGGGGTTATGTTTTGGTGAGAGATGCGTTTAGTTTTTAGTAGTTTACGGAACGCGTCGTGGTAGTCGTGTTCGGCGTGCTCCTAGTCTGTGAGGAGTAAACCGTTGTGGATTCGGGCGTAGTCCTAGTTGTGTGGAGTGAGTAGCACGAAGTCAGCGTTAGGGTGAGTATCAAACTGCTAATTCCGATGATGCTTGTTGTTTTCATAGAGCAACCCTAATTCCGGAAAACCCCCGGGGCTAGATGGGGAAGTACTTAGAAACGGCTAATAAAACTGCTTAGTGGGTACTCGTGGCGAATTGTGGCGAACTAAGCACTTCCAACATAGAAACAAACTCACTGATCGTAGTTGCTTTGATCACATCACTCGCTCTTATCCTTTCGGGTTGTGCAGGAACGCTGAGTCTCTACTGATAAGGGTTTCAAGGATCACGGAATAATCACATGTGCCTTTTTGGCATTGATACACCTTTCGATCAGACTTGGAGGTTGATGGTTCTTGTAATACACTTCGGCATTCCCATTCCCGTTCATTATGCCGCTTCATTTCAAAGCCCGAGAGTTTGCCAAGTCCGGGCTATTTGCCGGGCTGAGGTCTTTTGAGCAGTTGGAGAAGCGGATTGCCAAGATCCCCGAGAACAAAGGGAAGGGCGATGCCTTCGAGGTCTTTGCTGAGGCGTATCTTGCAACCCAGCGGCGGCATGAGATCCGTGAGGCTTGGCCGCTGGATGCGGTTTCGCTGGATCTGCTCAGGAAGCTGAAGCTTCCGCTCAAAGATTACGGGGTGGATGGTGTGACTCTGACAATGCTCGGCGGGCATCAGGTCTATCAGGTGAAGTTCCGCTCCGGACGCACTCCCCTCACCTGGGAGGAGCTATCGACCTTCATGGGGCTCTCCGATAGTCCGGAGATTCAGTCGAAGGTCGTCATCACCAACTGCGACGAGCTCCCGGCCGTCATCAACGAGCGACACAACTTCTTTTGTATCCGGGGATCGGATCTCGATCGACTGACTACCGAGGATTTCAAGGTGATCGAGGCATGGGTCGCCGAGTCGGTCGTGGAGTTTAAGAAGAGCACTCCCTTCCCTCATCAGCAGGAGGCGCTGGATGCACTTCTTCCCGCTCTCAAGTCCCAGGATCGGGTCTCGGCGATCATGGCCTGCGGGACAGGCAAGACACTGACGGCTCTCTGGACGACCGAGCAACTCGGAGTATCCAAGGTTCTGGTTCTGCTTCCCTCACTCGCCCTGCTCCGGCAGACGCTTCACGAGTGGCTGAAGGAAACGAGCCTCGACCTCGCTTACCTCTGTGTCTGCTCCGACCCGAGCGTGAAGGATGATGCCGATGCCATCAGCACGGCTCAGTCCGATCTCGATTTCGAGGTCTCAACCGATTCATCAACCGTCCGCCGCTTCCTCGATGCACCCTTCAAGGGGACGAAGGTGATCTTCAGCACCTATCAGTCGGCCTCGGTCGTCGGTGAGGCGATGAAACCGAAGGAATCCTTCGATTTCGGGATCTTCGACGAGGCGCATAAGACGGCGGGACGCGAGGGAAGGAACTACGGTTATGCGCTCGAGGATCGGAACATCCTCATCTCGAAGAGGCTCTTCGTCACGGCGACTCCCCGGCACTACAACCCCTCCAAGCGAAACAAAGCGGGCGAGGCCACGGTCGCTTTCTCGATGGATGAGCCAAAGGTCTACGGCCCTCAGTCGTATGTCCTCTCCTTCGGCGAAGCCGCGCGCCGGAAGATCATCTGCGGCTACAAGGTGATCATCTCGGTCATCACCTCGGAGCAGGTGAATGATGAAATCCTCAGTAAGGGGACGGTCAAAGTGAAGGGCGACGAGATCCGTGCCCGTCAGGTGGCAAACCAGATCGCCCTGCGCGATGCGGTCGCCCAATACGGAGTTGGCAAGATCTTCACCTTCCACAGCACGGTGAAGTCAGCGGCCTCCTTCGTGGCTGACGGAAACGAGGGGGTCCGCACCCATCTCCCCGAGTTCACTGCCCTCCATGTTAGCGGAGCCATGCCAACGGCCCGACGCGAGCGGGTGATGAAGGAGTTCCGAGCGTCCCCGAAGTCCGTGATGTCGAATGCCCGATGCCTGACAGAGGGAGTCGATGTCCCGGCGGTCGATATGGTCGCCTTCCTCTCGCCGAAGAAGAGCAAGGTCGACATCGTCCAGGCGATCGGTCGCGCCATGCGGAGATCAGAAGGCAAGGAAACCGGCTACATCCTGATCCCTCTCTATCTGGAACAGAAAGCCGGAGAATCGATCGAGACGGCTGTGGCTCGTGCGAACTTCGAGGAAGTCTGGGACATCCTCCAGTCACTCCAGGAACAGGATGAAGTCCTTGCCGAACTGATCCGCGAAGCAGCCCAAGCCAAAGGCCAAGGCAAAGGATTCGACGACAGCAGATTCACCGACCGCATCGCCTTCACTGGCCCCGTCCTCTCCCTTGACAGCATCCGTCAGGCCGTCACCACCAAAGTCCTCGAACGCCTCGAATCCTCATGGGACGTGAGCTTTGGGAAGTTGGTGAGGTTCAAGGAAGAGCACGGGCATTGTAGAGTGACAAAACCACATAAAGAACTTGGAGGATGGGTTGGCAGACAAAGAACAGAATATTCTAAACAAAAAGTCTCACCTGATCGCGTCTCTAAACTTAATGAATTGGGATTTGAGTGGGATCCTTTCTCTTCTGATTGGGAAGAAAAGTTCAAAGACTTGCTGGCCTACAAAGCAGTTCACGGAGACTGTCTAGTTGCAGCCCTCGATGCCGATTACAAGGGACTTGGTGGGTGGGTTTCTAGACAAAGAACACTTTTTTCCGTAGGGGGTCTCTCTGAAATGCGCTCCGCCAGACTCGATGCCTTAGGATTTAATTGGGATGCCATATCCGCTGAACGGGAACGAAAGTTCGCGGCACTCAAAGCATATAAGACTCAATACGGCGATTGCCTTGTTCCCGAGACAAACCAAGATATAGGCATCTGGGTTGGTGCACAGCGACGTGCTTTCAAAAAAGGAATACTATCTGTAGAGAATATTGTCAGATTGGAGTCCCTGGGCTTCGAGTGGGATCCACTTTCAGCAGAGTGGGAAAGCAATTTTAATACTCTAAAAGCCTATAGAGATAGATACGGCGACTGTCGTGTATCCAATCCATCCATCAATCACAAAAAGCTCCGAACATGGGTTAGTGTTCAAAGAAGCGCATATGCCAAAGGAAAACTTTCCGCAAATCGCGCAACCAGACTTGAGAGCTTAGGATTTGACTGGGATCCCTACACTACTGACTGGGAACGAATGTTTTATGCTTTAAAGGCCTATAAAAATGATCACGGTGATTTTCGTCTTTCTAGGCAATCAAAACGCCACAAAGAACTTGCTCTTTGGATTGGAGTTCAAAGAAGAGCATATACCAAAGGCAAACTTTCCGCAGATCGAACCGCTAGACTTGAAGCTTTAGGGTTTGAGTGGGATCCACGTGATTCGCTCTGGGAGCGCATGTTTCAAATACTGTTAACTTACAAAAAAGAACACGGTCATTGCAGTGTTCCTGCTGTTTACAAGAGCTTCAGAAGTTTTGGAAACTGGGTTGTAAACCAAAGATCTTTTTACAAAAAAGGGAAACTCTCTACTGACCGCATCTCCAAACTAGATGCCCTTGGCTTTGAATGGAAGGTCCGCTGACTCGCTGCAGTCCAAGGCGCAGGGATTTTGATGCTATGGCAAGGCGGCCAAGCGCAGCTGTATGAGTCATATTGCCTCGCCATCTCCCGACGGCCTCGCCCCTCTTAGGGGCTGTGCTCTGCACAGGCTACGCCGTGCTTCCCTGTACTCGGCGTTGCAAGTTCAGACCTACAGCCTAACGGCCTTCAGTCTAAACCCTTCTCCAACTCTGAACGCAAAACAGCCGGGTCATTTCTGACCCGGCTGCTGGTGTAACTTCTTTGAGAAGCGTGGGAGTCGGACTTAGTAGTCCATTCCGCCCATCCCACCCATTCCGCCACCGCCCGGAGGCATGGCTGGACCCTTCTCCTTCTCGGGGGCGTCAGCGATGACGGCCTCGGTGGTGAGGAGGAGTCCGCTGATGGAAGCGGCGTTCTGCAGGGCGCTGCGGGTGACCTTCGTGGGATCGACGATGCCAGCCTTCACGAGGTCGACGTATTCGCCGGTGGCGACGTTGTAACCTTCGTTGCCCTTGCCCTTCTTGACTTCCTGGACGACGAGTGCGCCTTCCTTACCTGCATTGGCAACAAGCTGGCGGAGAGGAGCCTCGACGGCGCGACGGATGATCTCAAGGCCGACGAGTTCGTCACCTTCGAGCTTGAGGGTGTCGAGCACCTTCTGAGCGCGGATGAGAGCGACACCGCCGCCTGGGACGATACCCTCCTCGACTGCCGCACGGGTGGCGTGAAGGGCGTCTTCGACGCGGGCCTTCTTCTCCTTCATCTCGGTCTCGGTGGCTGCACCGACGTTGATGACGGCGACACCGCCTGCGAGCTTGGCAAGACGCTCCTGGAGCTTCTCACGGTCGTAATCGCTGGTGGTCTCCTCGATCTGGCGACGGATCTGACCGACGCGGCCCTGGATGTCAGAGCTCTTGCCGGATCCTTCGACGATGGTGGTGTTCTCCTTGTCGACGGTGATGTGCTTCGCACGACCGAGGTCCTCAAGGGTGATGTTCTCGAGCTTGATGCCGAGATCCTCGGTGATGCAGCGTCCGCCTGTGAGGACAGCGATGTCCTCGAGCATGGACTTGCGGCGGTCTCCGAATCCGGGAGCCTTGACGGCGCAGATCTGGAGTGTGCCGCGGAGCTTGTTCACCACGAGGGTGGCAAGGGCTTCACCCTCGACGTCCTCAGCGATGATAAGGAGTGGCTTGCCGCTCTTGGCAACCTTCTCGAGGAGAGGAAGCAGATCCTTGAGGGAGCTGATTTTCTTCTCGTGGATGAGGATGTAGGCGCTGTCGAGTGATGCTTCCATTCCCTCGGCGTTGGTCACGAAGTACGGAGAGAGGTATCCCTTGTCGAACTGCATTCCCTCGACGACGTCTAGGGAGGTCTCGATGGACTTGGCCTCTTCGACCGTGATGGTGCCGTCCTTGCCGACCTTGTCCATCGCGTCAGCGATGATCTGGCCGATGGTGGTGTCCCAGTTGGCGGAGACGGTGGCGACCTGAGCGATCTCGGAGCTGTCCTTCACCTTCTTGCTGATGCGGGCAAGCTCGCCAACGATGGCCTCGACGGCCTTGTTGATTCCGCGCTGCAGGGAAGTGGGGTTGGCACCGGCGGTGACGTTCTTGAGACCCTCTTTGTAGATGGCCTCGGCGAGCACTGTCGCGGTCGTTGTTCCGTCGCCGGCGATGTCGCTGGTCTTGGAAGCAACCTCACGGACGAGCTGGGCGCCCATGTTCTCGAACGGGCACTCAAGCTCGATCTCCTTGGCGACGCTGACGCCGTCCTTGGTGATCGTTGGGCTGCCGAATTTCTTGTCGAGGATGACGTTGCGACCCGAGGGCCCAAGCGTTGCCTTGACTGCTTTAGCGAGTTTCTCGACACCGCGCAGGAGTGCGTGGCGTGCGGCCTCGTCGAACTGGAGTTGTTTAGCTGCCATAATATTCTTCTGTGTGTTGGTTGGTTAGATTGTGTGGATTAGCCGATGATGCCGAGGATATCGTCCTCGCGCATGATCAGATAGGTCTCGCCGTCGACCTTGACCTCGGTGCCGCCGTACTTGGAGATGAGAACGGTGTCGTTCTTCTTGACGGTGAAGGCAATCTTCTTGCCGTCTTCGTCGAGCTTGCCGGTGCCGAGGGCAATGACCTTGGCCTCTGTCGGCTTTTCCTTGGCGGTGTCAGGGATGATGATCCCGCCCTTCTTGACTTCCTTCTCATCGATCGTCTGCACGAGCACACGGTCACCGAGAGGTTGGATGTTTACTGCCATGGTGTGTTTTTCCTTTGTTTGTGGTTTTCTAACGTTTGCCCCGGCCCGCACCTGCGGGAGGGCTTGTTGCTAAATTCTTGTGGAGAGGGGCGAGACTTACTTCTTCTTGCCCTTATCTGCCTTCTCTCCCTTATCCTCGTCGACCATCTCGAACTCGGCGTCGACGACGTCCGCGTCCTTCTTGGGCTCCGCTGCATGTTCTGAAGCGGCACCTGCTCCCTCTGCGGCTTCAGGTCCGGCTCCGGCACCTGCTGCTGCGGCGTTCTTGTAGAGCTCAGCGCTAATCTCCTGGAACTTGGTCTGAAGAGTCTCGTAGGAGGACTTAACGGCCTCGATGTCGGTGCCCTTGAGGGCCTCGCGCACCTTGGCGATCTCGTCTTCGACCTCCTTCTTCTTGGCGCCGTCGAGCTTCTCACCGAGATCGGTGAGTTGCTTCTCGCACTGGTAGGCGAGTGTGTCGGCGTTGTTGCGGATCTCGATACCTTCCTTGGCCTTGAGATCTTCCTCGGCATGAGCCTCGGCTTCGCGCTGCATCCGCTCGATCTCTTCCTTGCTGAGACCGCTCGAACCGGTGATGGAGATCTTCTGCTCCTTGCCCGAACCGAGGTCCTTGGCGGAGACGTTCAAGATGCCGTTGGCATCGATATCGAAGGTGACCTCGATCTGAGGTGTGCCACGGGCGGCTGGCGGTATACCGTCAAGATGGAAGACGCCAAGCTGCTTGTTGTCACGAGCGAGTGGGCGCTCTCCCTGAAGAACCTTGATCTCCACACCGGGCTGGTTGTCGCTGTAGGTGGAGAAGACGTTGCTCTTCTTGGTCGGGATCGTGGTGTTGCGGGGGATCATCGGGGTAGCGATGCCTCCGGCGGTCTCGATCGCGAGGGTGAGAGGGGTGACGTCGAGCAGGAGGACATCCTTCACGTCGCCGCGAAGCACGCCTCCTTGGATGGCAGCGCCGATTGCCACGACCTCATCGGGGTTGACACCCTTGTGGGGCTCTTTGCCGATCATGTTGCGGGCGGTCTCGACGACCTTGGGCATGCGGGTCATGCCGCCGACAAGGACGAGCTCGTTCACGTCGCCCTTCTTCCACTTGGCATCCGACAAGCAATCCTCGACGGGCTTGATGGTGCGCTGGAAGAGATCGTCCGTGAGCTGCTCGAGCTTCGCACGGGTGAGCTTCTTCTGGATGTGCTTCGGTCCGCTGGCATCAGCGGTGACGAAGGGGAGGTTGATCTCGTACTCCTGGGTAGAGGAGAGGGCGATCTTGGCCTTCTCGGCCTCTTCCTTGATACGCTGGACAGCGTCAGGCTGTTTGGTGAGGTCGATGCCGGACTCTTTCTTAAATTCCTCGATGATCCAGTCCATGATGCGGTGATCCCAGTCGTCGCCACCCAGGTGGGTGTCGCCGTTGGTGCCGCGAACCTCGAAGACACCGTCTCCAAGCTCCAGACAGGAGATGTCGAAGGTGCCGCCGCCGAGATCGTAGACGGCGATCTTCTCGTCAGCCTTCTTCTCGAGGCCGTAGGCCAGAGAGGCGGAGGTCGGCTCGTTGATGATGCGCAGGACTTCGAGACCGGCGATCTTGCCGGCGTCCTTGGTGGCGTTGCGCTGGGAGTCATTGAAATAAGCGGGAACCGTGATGACCGCCTGGGTGATCTTCTCACCGAGCTTGGCCTCTGCGTCGCTCTTGAGCTTGGCAAGGATCATGGCCGAAATCTCGGGAGGGGAGAAAGCCTTGGGCTTGCCGTCAATCTCAACCTGGATGTGGGCA